>Ga0080064_1000096_pt1 | contig 258980 bp, 215 predicted proteins | sample Subgrocontami54m_FD_69260 | JGI IMG/M metagenome (GOLD analysis project Ga0080064, IMG submission 69260) | Subsurface groundwater microbial communities from S. Glens Falls, New York, USA - GMW46 contaminated, 5.4 m (SPADES assembly) (version 2) ...
CGGTTCCCTGCTCGACATTGCCAGACGCTATCCGCACGAGGAGCTCCTGCCAATCCAGATCACGCCCTGACGGTTGCGGCGCTGGAATTCCAGCGCATTCCGAATTGGCGCCGGTTCCCTGCTCAGCAGCTCGGTGACGGGATCGACGGTGTTCGACTTCGAAGGCGACGGCATTGCCGAGGTGCTCTATCAGGACGAGTGTTTCGTGTGGGTCTTCGACGGACCGACTGGCAACATCCGTTTTGCCGGACTGACCACATCGTTCACGGGCACCGAGACATCGATTGTCGCGGACGTGGACGGAGATGGTCACGCCGAGATCGTCGCGATCTCCAACGGCGCGGATCCGAGTTCGGCCGGCTGGGGCTGCAACGTTGCGCCATGGAATGCGCCCGACGCGATGACCGGCCGGCCCGCGTGGCGAGCGCCGATGGGCGCACCCGCATATCGCGGCTTGCGTGTGTACCGAGACTCGGCACGCAGTTGGGTGGGCACACGGCCGATGTGGAATCAGCACACGTATCACGTGACCAACATCTGCGTTGGCGGTGACGGTGCGTGTGCGCCCGGCGCGCGCGACGGAGAAATTCCGCGGATCGAACGGACCAACTGGTCGCTGCCGTGGCTCAACAATTTCCGTCAGAACGTCCAGCAGTCGGGGCTGTTCAATGCGCCGGACGCGACTGTGACGTTGAGTGTTCGCTGCGAGGATCCACCGGTGCTCGTGGCGAGCGTGCGCAACCTCGGCGAGGCGACGCTGCCGGCGGGAGTGAACGTCGGCTTCTTCGCGATCATGGGTACGATGGAAACGATGATCGGCACTGCCAGCACCACGACGGCACTGTTTCCGGGCGGCGTTCAGGACGTCGTGTTCCGCGCACCGGCGGGCTCCGACGTGAACGGGACGTATCGCGCACGGATTCTGATCGACCCGATGATGCCGAGGTTCCACGAGTGTCGTACGGACAACAACGAGTCTGCGCCCGCACGCACGCAGTGCCCCGGATAGTGCACGGGCGCGACCGAACGACGTAGACTCGCGCCCATGGGCGCTCCCGACCACGACACTCCAGGCAAGACGCTGACCGAACCTGACGGCGCGACGCAGGTCGCGAGTCCGGGCGACGCGACGACACTGATCGACGGACGCTCACGCGCGAACGCGAGTCGGCCGGTGGGAGCGAATGGCGCCGTCGGCCGGTACCGCACTCGGAACGTGCTCGGAGAGGGCGGAATGGGCCAGGTCGTGCTCGTTCACGACGACCAGATCGGTCGAGACGTGGCGCTCAAATCCATGCGCTCGGAGATCGCAGAACAGCCGCGGCTGCGTGCGCGGTTCGTTCGTGAGGCCAGGGTGCAGGGGCAATTGGAGCATCCGTCCATCGTACCGGTGTACGACATCGGCACGCGTGGCGATGGCACCGCCTTCTTCACGATGAAGCGTGTGCGCGGTCGTACGCTCGAGGACATTCTCGCGGACGTCGCGCGCGGCGACTCCGAGGCGCGCGAACGATTCACGCTGCGCAAGTTGCTCTCGGCGTTCGCGACTGCGTGCCTCGCGGTGGACTTCGCCCACTCCCGCGGCGTGCTCCACCGCGACCTGAAGCCGAGCAACATCATGTTGGGCGATTTCGGCGAGGTGTATGTTCTGGACTGGGGCATCGCAAAGGTCCTGGCCGAGTCCGACGATGTGCCGGTCGAGGACGCTGGCACGATGGTTGGCGGCGCTGCGACGGCGGCCGGTTCCGTGTTGGGCACACCGCTCTACATGGCACCAGAGCAGATGCGGGGGGCGCCGCTCGATCGGACTGCCGACGTCTTCGCGCTCGGTGCCATCTTGTTCGAAATTGTTGCGCTGCGGCCGCTGCGCGACGGTGGCGCCGTGTTGCAGCCGGCCGATGCGCGGGCGTCCATTCGTGTGCCAGACCGCGACGTGCCGCCGGAGATCGAGGCCGCGTGCGTTCGTGCAACGGCGACGGACCCCACCGAGCGCTATGCGACGGCGCGAGGGCTGCACGATGCGATCGAGCGATATCTCGAGGGCGACCGTGAGATCGCGCAGCGACGTGAAGTCGCCCGTGCTCACGGCGTTCGCGCGCGCGAGGCGCTCGATCGCGCGGCGACGGGTGGTTCAGACTCGGAGACTGAACGCGGCAGGGCGATGCAAGAGCTCGTGCGGGCGCTTGCGTTGGATCCTGGCGATCGGTCGCTGCTGCAGATGCTCGTTCGGGTGCTCTCCGAGCCCCCACGCGCGGCGCCGCCAGAGGTGCGCGAGGGGATCGAGCGGTCCGACCAGGCCGTGATTCGAGAGGGTGCGCGGCTGGGGGTGTACACGCTGCTCTCGTGGTTTGCGTTCGTGCCACTCGCGTACGCGCTCGGCGTGATTCAGCCTCGACTTCTGGTGTGGGCGATCGTCCCGATGCTCGCCGCGACGCTGCTGAACCTGTTTGCTGCGCGGATGCCGACGATGCCGCGAAGTGTTCAGTACGCCAGTTTTCTTCTGACGTGTGCAGGCTTCGTCGGTGCGAGTCGTCTGTTCGGTCCGCTCGTACTCGTGCCGACGATGGCCGCCACCTACGCCGTCACGGTGCAGACGCACCCGTTCCGATCGATGCGACGAGCGGTCGTCGTTCTCTGTTGCGCAACAATTCTCGTGCCAGTCGCGTTCGAGGCGCTCGGCGTACTTCCGGCTTCGTATGTGTTCGAAGCGGGACGACTCTCGATCGTGCCGCACGTCCACGCGTTTCCGCGCGTTGGGACGCTCGCGTTTCTCGTCACGGCGTGCGTCGCGATGACCATCGTGCCGTCGATGTTCGTGGGTCGGATGCGCCGCGCGCTGTCGGAGGCGGAGGAGCGACTGCATGTGCAGGCCTGGCATTTTCGACGGCTCGCAGGAGAGTTCGGAACGGTGCGCGGCGTCGAGACGACGACGCGAGGTTGAATTCGGATGATTGAACCGGGAGGCGGGGAGGGAGGGAGATGTTGGTTGTTCGGAGGGGAGATGGGAAGCATGTCGGACGCAAGATCGTGCGGCGCGGTCGGGCGTGACCGAGCACGAGCGCGAGCACGAGGACGGTCTCGGCTACGAGTGACGTGAACGTAAACGTGATTGTGACAGCGACCCGAGGGTGGCGAGAGATGCGAGGCCGTGAATGTTGGTGCGCCGTGTCGCACCCGATCGCCGGGGCGTGACGGTGAGTGATTCACGGACGTGCCGGGCTGTGCGACCATGGACGCGTCTCGGGCGCAACGGCGAGGAGCCACGATGATTGCAGTCCACGCCCCGCAAGATCTCGTCGCCATCGAGCAAAAGGTGGACGCGCAGCCGGGCGGTGCGACGACGAGGGCGACGGCGCTATCGAGTGTGCCGAGCGCCGCGAGCGCGACGCCCACGCCGGCCGCAGCTGCACGCGCGCGGGGCGAACTCGCGCTGGGCGTGGGGCTGGAGGGCGGGTCGAGCGATTGGACCGGCGATCCACTCGCGTACGGGAGCGGGGTGATGGGGCTGCGCATCTTGCGCGTCGTGCGACCGTATTTCGGGCTCGCCGTTGGATACGCACGTGTCGATCAGCGCGTGTTGACACGGCTCACGATTGGCGTCTCCCTCAGCGTTCCCATTGCTGACCGCTTTTTTCCTCGGGTCTATGTCGCGCTCGTGCATCAGCACGAGGAGTCGCTGGCCGCGCTCGCGCAGCAGGCCTTCGGCGCCATTCTCGGGATCGGGACCGGGATTCGACACCGTGCGGGCGTGCACATGGGACTCGGGTTCGACGTGCAGCTGTATCGCAATCCGTCGACGACGCTTTCGCTCGGACCGGATCTGAGCGCGATGTACCTCACGTACTCGAGCGGACCGGCGTGGTACTTCACCGCGGGCGCGCTGCTGACCGGACACTTTCGGATGTGGTGATGGGGATACCTACCCCCATCCGGCGCGCTCCGCGCGCCACCTTCCGCCGAAACCGGGGGAAGGGGTCGGAGCGCGAAGCGGCGGCTTGCCATTCACCTCCGGCGGTTTCGGGGGACGTCGCCGCGCTTCGCTGCGGGAGGGGGCTTCGCGTCACGCTCGTTGCGTTGGGCGTCGCGTTGCTGACCGCGTGTGGGCAAACGATCGAGTCGTACCCGTGTCCGCCGGGCAGTACGCTGACGTATCAGAATTTCGGCGCGGCGTTCATGCGCTTGCAGTGCTTGAGTTGCCACGGCGAGGCCTCGCGCGACCGCGCCGGCGCGCCCGGCGAATTCAACTTCGACACGCTCGAACAGATTCAGCGTCACACCGCGCGAATCTTCGTGCGCGCAGCGGCGAGCAACGACTCGATGCCACCGGGACCGGGGGATCCGCCGTTGGAAGAGCGCAATCGGTTGGCAGAGTGGCTTGCGTGTGGCGCGCGACCGTAGGGGCGGCGTGCGGGGCACCTGCCCGCGCCGTCGTTGAGTGGAGTTTGCAGCGCAGATACGTTCACGAGCATCACTGCCACGGCTGCCAATCGCCCGCCTCTCCGTCGCGCCATCCTCCCTTTCCGACGGGCAGAGTCAGTATCCATTCGAGGGTCCGATCGATCCCCAGGGCGGTCCCTATTGGGACGATTCGCATCTCCCCGGGTGCAACATCGGGTCCTGGGCCCGCAAACATCTCGCACTCCGCTTCCTCCCAGCGAGCCACCTCGGTGGCACGCTCCCCCCGGAGAAACTTCATATTCGTCACAACGAGCGCGTCTGACGGCACCGCATACGGCCACTCCCGACAGAGCCACATCCACACGCAGTCCTTCAGCGGGCCTGCCTCAGACGCAAGGTTTGGCGTATCGAGCGTCGAATGCTGCCTGTCCGGCACAATCTGAACAGCGTCGTACTTGTCGTCGCCATAGCGCTGCGCGGCGCCGAGCATCAGCGGCCTCATCCACGAGCGGCCGACACGCTGGAGTGAAAAGACCCCCAACGGATCGACCGCAAATGCTGACTCCACCGACTTCCCTCGCTTCATGGAATCTCCAATCGAGTTGATGATCTTCCCCACGTCGTCTCCGCCGTAGCCTATTGCTCCGGCGAGTATCAGCTCGGGGAGGTGGCGGTCTGTCATCCCGATCGTGTACGCGAAACGCGGGACGACAGACTGTTTCACAAGTGTAGTGTGGTGACCGTGCGTTGCTATGTTCTCCTCGATCCGACGCAACAGTCCCTCCCTCACATGCTCTGACATCGTAGGTCTAGGAGCCACGTTTGCGCTCAGAGGCAACTCGCCCGGGCGGGGTCAAGATAGTCGACGGCACCCGCCTCGAATGCGTCCTCCAGCGCTCCCGCACCATGGATTTTCTTGTAGGCGACCTCGGCGGCGGTAACCGGAACGAGCCAGAGACATCGTTTCGGCGGATCGTCGCAGATCTCCAATGCCGGTCCGTCCAGAAGCGGCAGGGTTATGAACCCATGATCGCATTTCGACCCCGGCGACCACGGCCGACCGAAATTGACTGTGTGGTACAGGTCGAGTGCTCGCCCCGTCCGATGGAAGTGAGCGGTGACCGTCAGTAATTCGACGAGCGCGTCCGAGGCGATTCGCGTCACGATGTGGAGTTCGAGACCAGGAGCACCGGATGGCGCGGTCATTCCGTGCGTCGCGAATGTCCACATCTTCCGAGATTCAGTCGGCTCGAATCGGACGATGCCAAAGTCAGCGCCCAGCTCGTTTGTCGGTCCGCGGTTCCATCGTCGCTTCTCGTGCGCGCCTCCCCACGTCGCCGAATAGTGCGCGATCAGCTTGTCAGTGTCCTTCGTCATCGCAATCCGTGCCTTCGATACTACACCCGCTCGGCCCGTCCCCCGGTCTTGGACGTCGGGCGGCCGATGCAGGTCCCGACGTGCAGCGCCTCGCCGACCAGTGACAGAGTATGTCCCACCGTCGCTCCCTGGGCCTTGCGACGGCGTGCCCGCGCCGCATGCTCCACCCCGAAATGCCATCGGCCGTACACGAAGCCATCTGTGCGCTGTTTCGCGATCACCCGGCGTTCGCGGCCGAGCTGCTCGCGGACCTTCTCGGCGCCGTCGTTCCGTCGTACTCCGAAGCGCGCGTGGCGGACAGCAGCTATCCGCAGAACTCAGCGCCCGCGCTCACCGCCGATGCGGTGGTCGAATTGGTCGCCTGCGACGCGAACGTGCTCAGTGTCGTCGTCGAGGTGCAGCTCGCGCGCGACCCGCAGAAGCGCACGGTGTGGCCGGTGTACGTCACGACGCAGGCGCGGCTGAGCAACTGCCCGGCGGCTCTGCTCGTCGTCGCGCTGGACGCAGACGTTGCCGCGTGGGCCGCAGAATCGATTCACGTCGGTCCCGGGACGGTGGTCACGCCGTGGGTCGTAGGTCCGTCGGCGGTGCCTGAGACGCTCGATCGCGCCGTCGCGAAGGAGCACGTCGAGTTGGCGGTCCTCGCCGCGATCACGCATGGCAACGGCCGAGGCGGCGAGGCGACGATCGAGAGTGCACTCGCGGCAATGCGCGGCCTCGAAGACGATCGCAGTCGATGCTACGCTTCTGCGATCTACAGTGCGTTGAACGCGGCGATGCGGCGTGCAATGGAGGAGATCATGCAGCGATCAGCGGCGATGAAACAGGCGGAAGACGAATTCGTGCAGCGGCTCATAGCGATCGGCGAAGCGCAAGGCGAAGCGCGGGGTGTTGCGCAGGGCGTCGCACAGGGCGTCGCGCAGGGCGTCGCGCAGGGCGTCGCACAGGGCGTCGCGCAGGGCGTCGCGCAGGGCGAAGCGCGGGCGTTGATGCAGGTCCTTGCGGCTCGGGGACTGGCGCTGTCGGAAGATCAGCGCGCCCGAATCCTCGCGTGCGCGGACGCGGCGGTGCTGGAATACTGGGTCGCGCGCGCCGCCAACGCGGCGACAGTCGATGAGGTGTTTGGGTAGGGGGCCGCGGGAAGCGCGTCGCGTTGAGCGGTCCCCCCGCGGATCGCAACGTCCATCGCCGCTTGCGCGCCGCGCCAAGTCCCGGCGGAAGCACCCGTCCACCGACCCACCCTCCTCTACCCTTCCAAACTCCCCGGCTTCCTGTTCTCTGACTCTTCCCCACGCGCACCGTGCCCGACCCCGCGACTACATACAACTCGCCGCGCCGCACAGGCACGGTCGCGTGGCCGGTGTGCCGAAGTACCCCATCGCGCGCCGCACGAAATACCCGTCGTCCGTGCTCGGCGTCGTCTGACACGTGGCGCCGGCGCCGAACGCCACACCGATCGCGCCCGCCCGCGCGAACTCGTCGGGGTGGTCGAAAATGTACGCCACTCGATTGTCCTCGTACCGGTTGCAGCGATTCTCGAGCCCGCGGTGGCCGTACGGCAACTGCCAGTACAGCGTCGGAAGATTCATCGCCGTTCCCAGCGTGCGCGCCCATTGCAGTGCGCGTGTGAACGTCGGCTGCGCGCGATTGGTCTCGTCGAGCCAGCGCATGTTGAAGCCGGAATCCCGGTCGCTGAGTTCGATCACGACGAGATCGCCATCGGTCGCTCCGAGCGCGCGCATGTACGCCGCCGTCCGCATCGCGTGTGCATCGACGTCGAATCCCGCGCGCGTCGTGTAGATCGCATCGTCGCCCGCACCCCAGGCGGACGCATGGAATCCGACGAGTGCACTCGGCGCGTTGACTCTCGCGATGCGCGTCATGCACCGCGCGAATCCCACGAGCGTGTCCGGCATTCCCGCGCACTCGGCCAGACCCGCGGCGCTCACACTCACGGGAATGGTCGACGGGTCGGCGCTGATTTGTTCTCCGTAGCCCCAAAGATCTGGCTCCAAGTGGAGAATCACCGGACCCGTCGTCGCCGCTGCGATCGTGCGACACACGAAGCGCCAGTCGGCCAGATACCGCGTCACGCGCGCGCCATCGCGAAGTGCCATCACTTCGGGCATGCCTTCGACGTCGCCTGCGACGGAGTACCACACGTAATACGAGATCATCGGAATCGCGCGTGCCGTCATCGTCGATGTGACGAAGTCCGCAACGTAACGCCCTGGAGGCGCCATGTCCCACTGCCAACATCCCCACCACGAACATCCGGGGCCGGAGTTCAAACAGTTCTGGCCGCGAATCGTGCAACTGAGACACGACGCGCACGGACCGGGCGCGGGCACATCGCCCGAGAGATAGCGATAGCGAATGTCGAACGGGGCCATCCGAAACGGTGGGTCATCCATGGATCCGCCCACCATCAGTCGCGTGCGTCCGAGACGCGCGGCGAGCGTCGCAGCAGGACACGCGCCGATAGGCGCATCAGGGCGAACGACGTCGAACGTGGGTGCGTCGCCGGCGCCGGCATCGGTCGGAACATCCATGGTGACTGGCGAGTCGGACCCGACCGCGTCCAATCCAGCGGGTGAGTCGGAACTGGCACCGTCGCTCGCACCGGCTTCGACCGAGGAATCCGCACTGCCGTCGCTCCCCGCGGCCTGTCCGCAACCGATCGACAGCAACACGATCGCGATTGCTCTTAACCGACTGGCCATGTCTCCGCCCTTCCCGACTTCCCGTCTTCCTGTGAATTTCTTCACATGGACACAGTGACGAACTCCGTCGGTACTACGGCATCACCGACACGTGAGGTTGAGCGTGAAACTCTGCAGGATCCCGGAGTCCGCGCGAACGGTGTCGCTGATGGAGACCATCCACATGCCACTCGCGTTCGTGTTCGCAAACGACCCGAGGGAATAGCTGCGGAACGGATTCGCGCCCGAGTGGCTCTGCAGCGTCGTCGAGCGGCCACTTGGACTGCGCAGCGAGACGGTCAAGTCGCTGTGAAACGTGTGTCGGCCGGAAAGCGATGCCGACCCACGGACGAGAATGCAATTGCCGCGCACGACCGCCACGGAATTCGTCGTGTGATAGTCGTAGATCAATCCACCGCCGGATCCACGCACGGTCACATTGCGATACGAAATCCCGGGCGGCGGCGGCGCCTCCGGAGGCATCGGAGTTTGTGGCTGCTCCGGCGGCGCGGGGACATTCGGCGGGATGCTCGGCGGAACGTTGTTGGGCGACAGCGGCACGTTCGGCGGCATCGGCACCATGTTCGGCTGCGTCGGGTCGACCGGATTGGTCGGCATCTGCGGCTGCTGCGGCATTTGCGGCATCGTCGGTGTCTGCGGCATCGTCGGCGTCTGCGGCATCGTCGGCTGCCCCGGCGGCGGTTGCGTCGAGCTGCCGGAATTCGAGTCGTTCGAATCGGTCGTGAGTTTGTACGCAAGCGCGCCGCCACCGATCAGCACGACGACGGCAAATCCGATCAGCCCGTACATCAGGCCACCCGACTTCTGCTGCGGCTGCATCGGCTGCGGGCCCATCGCGACGGGTGCGAAGCCGCCACTCGATCCGCCTTGGGCCCATGGCGACGTCGCGCCGAAACCTTGCTGCGGATGCGCGGGAGTGAAGGCACCGGGCGGCGCCATCTGTCCACCACTGCCGGGAGTGTGTCCGCCGAACGGAGACGGCGCGGCCCCCGTCTGTCCGTACGGCGACGGGGCGCCCTGTTGCATGTGCTGCATGCCGGGCGGGGGCGTCTGTCCAAACGGACTTCCCGACGCCGTCGGCTGCACAAACGGTTGCCCTGGTTGACTCTGCACGCCGAACGGACCGGACGGCGGACTTTGCCCGCCGAACGGCCCCGACGGTGGGCTGTGTCCGCCGAACGGTCCCGTCGACGGCGTGCCTTGACCGAACGCACTTTGCGCGCCGGCGAACGCGGACGCCATCGGTGCAAACGAACCGCCGCCGAAGATCTGCACGAGCGCCTGCGCACAGTCGCTCGCATTGGCGAACCGCTGCGCGTCCTCCCGCGCGACACAGTGTGCGAACCACTGATCGAACGCCGGGGGCAGCACGTTGCCGACTCCGAGTTGCGTCGCGCGCACCGTTGCCGGCTCCATCGTGCCGGTCACCATCTCGACGACGAGCGCCGACACCGTCGTCTCTTCGCTGTTGGCCGCGCGCCAATAGAACCGGCCCGTGAGCAGATGGAACGCGATCAGTCCCATCGCCCACACGTCCGTCGCCGGCGTGATGCGGCCTGCACTCGCTTGCTCGGGCGCCATCCATAGTGGCGAACCGAGGGCCATCGTTTGGCTCGCCATCGTCTTGGATTCCTGCACGACTTTCGCGATGCCGAAATCCAGGATCTTGACCGTGAACGGCACACCGTCGCGTCGGGCCACTGCGAGGAAGATGTTCTCGGGTTTCAGATCGCGGTGCACGAGGCCACCCGCGTGCGCCATGCCGAGCGCGTGACCCATCTGGCGATAGATCTCCGTCACCTCGTTGGGTGGGAGTCGCCCGCGCTCCTCCATCACCTTGTCGAGCGGCTTGCCCTTGAGCAACTCCATCGCAAGCCACGGCGTGCCGCTGCCTTCGTCGACACCCGCAGAAACCACTTGCACGACGTGGTCGCTGTCGATCCGTGAGCCCACGCGTGCTTCTTGCGTGAAGCGCTCCCGACTCTTGGCATCCTGGACCAGTTGCGGATGCATGAGCTTGAGCGCTCGCTCGCTCCCGGTGCTCACCTGCTCGACGACGTACACCGCGCCCATCCCGCCCTCGGACAGCGGGCGGATGACACGAAAGTCCTTGGCGAAGATCATCCCGGGCTGGAGCTGAAGCGGTGCTGCCATGGGCGCGGGTAGCGTAGCAGCTTGGACGCGTGTGCAACGGCGGAATTTGCGCCACGGCGGCGCGCGCGGATCATTCGATTTCGCGACGGAAATAGAACTCCACGGTGTCGGACTTGTCGTGCAGATCGCGCGATCCCGGACCACGCACGTAGCCGCGGCGTTCGTAGAATCGGTGAGCCGTCACGAAGCGTGTGTCGCTCCAGAGATCCACGAAGCGACGGGACGCGTTGGCCGCCGCTTGTTCGACGAGACTCGCGAGCGTCGAGCCAATCCCCGAGCGCCGCGTGCCGCGCGCGACGTAGAGCTTCTTGAGCTCGTAGCCGCCCTCCTCCGCGGAGGGTGAGTAGCCGACGCAGCCGATGATCTCGCGGGTCGTCGCGCACACCCAGAAGCGCCCGTGCAACTTCGCGAAGTACGTCGCGATCGCGCGCAGCTCGGGCAGCTCGCCATCGACGTCCATCACGCAGCCTTCGTACTCCGCGAAGACGTTGGTCATCAGCGCGATGATCCCGTTGGCGTCGTCGTCGCGGGCGTCGCGAATCTGGAAGGGCTCGGTGTCGGACATGGTCCGCGGGTTGAAACCCGCGGCAGGGTGAATAGTCGGAGATCGGGCGCAGGAAAAGCCCGCAAGCGGGCTACGGCGGTTGAGGCCTCGCGGCGTGGGCAGAAGCGGGCGACCGGCGCCGAAGTCATATACGCGACCCCTTGACAAGACCCCGATGTCGCTTGTACGCGCACGCACACCTACATCGACCCAGGTTTGACCACGGAGCCCCCTATGGCGTACTCGGCCAGCGTGTTGTCGAAAATGCTGTTGATTGTCGGAGGGTTGCTGCTCGCGACAGAGGGTTGCTACAGCCCGGGTGACGCGACGAGCGAGGCAACCGAGGCAGACCCCGATGAGATCACTGGCGCGAACGCGGTCGCGCGAACGCTGACGGTGCAAGGGTACGTGTACGTCGAGCCCACGGCGAGTGCGGCGACGATCCTGGAAGCGGTGCGTCGACAAACCCGAACGATGTTTGGACCTCTGCGCAATCTCCGCATCGGTCTGGACGATCGAGAAGTGCGGTCGGTCGATCCGCAGACGTTCCGGCGCGAGAACGTGTCCGTCGTCGATGTCGATCACCGCGGGGTCGCGGCGCGACCGATGGTGCGTGTGCGCTACAGCTACTCGGACCGGGCGGTCGTCACGACGGATCTCGCGTCGCGGCGGTCGATTGCAACGACGGCCCTGTTCAGCAACTACGCGCCCTACGCGAGCGACGTCATTCGCGACTGCACGGACGATCCGGAAGCGGAGGAATTCGGGGCGAGTGGTCTCTGGTACATGTTCAACCCTGCAGTCTCGAGATGTCAGCGCCTCGTGCGCGCCGAAGTGGCTGCGATCGACGCGGACTCGCGAAGGCTCACCGACCGCGCGACGCAGGTCTCGACGCGCGAAGTGAGTCGTCGGTTCCTGCCGGTGACCGCGACGCTGCGAACGATCCGTCAGCCCACGACGCCGCGGTACCCGGAGTACGATCGACTCTTCGGCGCGCGCGACGTGAACAAGACCGACCTGAACGTGTACGCGTTCTTCGGCGTGATCGGCGAACGCGAAGACGACGTCACCGACGAGGGATACCTCGAGATGATGCACGTGCTGCAACAGCTGCTCCGGACGTATCCAGGACTCCGCATCGTGGGTACCGAGCCGGCGGGCAACGTGCTCGACGTGCGCGTGAACAACGCCGTCGTTCCGAACGCTACGCTCGCGAACGTCGTCCAGTGGGCCATCACCGGCCGCGTGCCGTCGAACTTCTCGAGTTCGAGCGTGCGCACCGCCATCGCGACCCTGTGGCGCCGACGCGCGGTGCAAGTGCAATTGCCTATGACCGTGACCTCGGGATCGACGACGCACCCGCTGAACTTGAACGTGTTCGTGTATTACGGCGACGAAGGCAGCGCGTGGTCGGCGGATGCCCACGAGCGATACGTTCGCGCATGGCGTGACGCCGACGTGTTCATCTACTCGGGCCACTCGCACCTGGGCTCCGGCCCGCTCGACCCGGCCAACTACCGCATGAGCGATTTCCCCGATCGCTACCAGATCATGATGATCAACTCGTGCGTGTCGTACAACTACTACAACACCGACTTCTACGCGCTGCACCCGGGCGGGACGCGCAACCTCGACATGATCGTCAACGGCACCGAAGCGCTTGGCGACAACGGGCATGCGGTGTCCGCGCTGATCCTCGGCCTCGTCAATGGCCGGCAGCAGAACTACCTCGAGCTGATGCAGTCGATGGTCGCCACCGTCTCGTCGCTTGGCCTGTACCAGTACGATCCCTTGCGCGTGGCCGACGGCGAACTGGACAATACGTACCGACCGAGCCGAACGCCGATCACGCTTCGGGCTGCGCGCTAGGCGCAACTACCCCTCGGGCTCCGCGCTGAGATAGCGCCGCACGCCCTCAGCGACTTCGATCAAGTTCGGTCGGATCCTCCCGACGAGAAACTCTGCGACCGCGGGCGCGGCGCGCTTGGCGAGAAATCCGGGCACGCCGCGCAGGCCCGCGGGGTCGATCTCGATCGATCCACGGATCTCGATGCGCGTGCCGCCGTCCACTTCGACGTAGCGTGTGTTTCCCGCGGCCTTCACGGCGTCCTTGAACGAATGCGTCTGCGTGCGCCAGGCGCACGTGAAGTCCGCGGCGTTCCACGTCGCGTAGTCGGTCCACGCGAGCATGTCTTCCGACAGGAACGCACGCGCAACGCCGGGGATGTCGCCGCCGCCGTGCCAGACATTCACGAAGTCGCAAACGTCGCCGTGCTCGGTGCGGGACTTCACTTCGATGCGGCGGATGTTCGGCAGAAACGGCACGAGGTCCACCAGATGGTCGCGGTACGCACCGAACACGCGGTCGCGCGGAAACGGGAGAGTGACATCGGCTTCGAGGCGCATGGCGGCGCGATCGTACGGACAAGACGGGCGCAGCGCCACGGTTGGGCGCGCGTCCCCATTGACTCGCGCGGCAGACGCAGCATAACCCCTGCATCCATGACACAACGCCCCGCCGCTTTCGATCCGTTCGGCGCCCGCGACACGATGACCGTGGGCGACGAAACGGTTGGCTTCTACCGGCTCTCGAAGTTGTCCGCGGCCGGGGTCGCGCCGGCGTTCGACCGCTTGCCGTACTCGATCCGCGTGCTGCTCGAGGCCGTGCTGCGGAACTGCGACGGATTCGCGGTCACCGAGGACGACGTGAGGCGCCTGGCGGCGTGGGACGCGAAGGCGACCGTGCCCGTGGAGCTGCCGTTCAAGCCCGCGCGTGTGATTCTGCAGGACTTCACCGGAGTGCCCGTGGTCGTCGATTTGGCGGCAATGCGCGCGGCGGTGGCGCGCGCCGGGGGCGATCCGAAGAGGATCAATCCGCTGGTCCCGGTCGACCTCGTGATCGATCACTCCGTGCAGGTCGACGCATTCGGCGCTGCGGACTCGCTCACGCTGAACACGAAGCTGGAGTTTCAGCGCAACCGCGAGCGCTACGAGTTCCTGCGCTGGGGCCAGTCGACGCTGCAGAACTTTCGCGCCGTGCCGCCCGCGACCGGCATCGTGCATCAGGTGAATCTCGAGTACCTCGCGACGGGCGTGCTGCGTGGCAAGGACGCGCTCGGCGACGTCGTGTATCCCGACACGCTCGTGGGCACCGACTCGCACACGACCATGATCAACGGACTCGGCGTGCTCGGGTGGGGCGTCGGTGGAATCGAAGCCGAAGCGGCGATGCTCGGACAGCCGATGTACATGCTCACGCCGCAGGTGATCGGGATGAAGCTCACCGGTGCGTTGCCCGAGGGCGTGACGGCGACGGATCTCGTGCTCACGGTCACGCAGTTGCTTCGCAAGAAGGGCGTCGTCGACAAGTTCGTCGAGTTCTTCGGGCCGGGGCTCTCGAGGATGGCGTTGGAGGACCGCGCGACGATCGCGAACATGGCGCCGGAGTACGGCGCGACGATGGGCTTCTTCCCGGTCGATCACGTGACCGTGGACTACATGCGGCGCACAGGCCGCGGCACGGCGGCGACGCTGCTCGAGACCTACGCCAAGGCACAGGGGCTCTTCCGCACAGACGCGTCGCCGGATCCGATTTTCACCGAAACGCTCGAACTGGACATGTCGACGGTCGAGCCGAGCCTCGCGGGACCCAAGCGTCCGCAAGATCGCGTGGCGCTCAAGGACATGAAAGCCTCGTTTCACAAGAGTCTGAGCGCGCCGGTGAAGGACCGCGGGTTCGGACTTTCGGAAACCGAGATGCACGCGAAGGCGAAGTTGGTTCGCGGCGGCGCGATGCACGAGATCGGCCACGGCGCGGTGGTCATCGCGGCGATCACGAGCTGCACGAACACCTCCAATCCGTCGGTGCTCGTCGCGGCGGGACTCGTCGCGAAGAAGGCGGCCGCGCGGGGCTTGAAGGCCAAGCCGTGGGTGAAGACGTCGCTCGCGCCGGGCTCCAAGGTCGTGACGGAGTATCTGCGTGAGTCGGGCTTGCTACCGGAACTCGAGAAGATCGGTTTCTACACGGTGGGCTACGGCTGCACGACGTGCATCGGAAACTCGGGACCGCTCCCGGACGAAGTGGCCAAGGCGATCACCGACGGAAAGATTGTCGCGTCGGCCGTGCTCTCGGGCAACCGCAACTTCGAAGGACGCGTGCATCCGCACGTGAAGGCGAACTACCTCGCGTCGCCGCCGCTCGTCGTTGCGTACGCGCTCGCGGGAACGACCGACATCGACCTGCAGAACGACTCGCTGGGAACGGGCTCGGACGGCAAGCCGGTGTTCCTGCGCGACGTGTGGCCGACGCAGGAGGATGTCGCGAGCACGGTGCACAAGTGCATCACGCCCGCGATGTTCGAAAAGGCCTACGCGACCGTGTTCCAGGGCAGCGCCGAATGGAACGCGATCGCAAGTGGCGGCAGCGACCTGTACCCGTGGAACGACGCGAGCACGTACATACAAGAGCCGCCGTTCTTCGTCGGACTCACTCCGGAGCCGAAGCCCGTCCAGGCGATCGCGGGCGCGCGCGTGCTGGCGCTCCTGGGCGACTCGGTGACGACCGATCACATCTCGCCGGCGGGCGACATCGCGGCGAAGACACCGGCGGCTGCGTATCTCGAATCGCACGGCGTCTCGAAGTCCGATTTCAACTCGTACGGATCGCGGCGCGGCAACGATCGCGTGATGGTGCGCGGTACGTTTGCAAACATCCGACTGAAAAACTTCCTCGTGCCCGGCATCGAGGGCGGCGTGACGGCGCATCAACCCGACGGCGCGCAGATGTCGATCTACGACGCGGCAGAGAAATACCGCGAGGCGAGCGTGCCGCTCCTCGTGATCGCCGGCAAAGAGTACGGAACGGGCAGCTCGCGCGACTGGGCCGCGAAGGGAACGTTGCTGCTCGGCGTCCGGGCCGTCATCGCCGAGAGCTACGAGCGAATTCACCGAAGCAATCTCGTGGGCATGGGCGTGATGCCGCTGCAGTTCGTCGACGGACAAACGGCCGAGTCGCTCGGGATCACCGGACGCGAGGCGTTCGACGTGAGCGGCATCGGCGGAACGCTCACGCCGCGACAGCGCGTGACCGTGACTGCGACCCGGACGGACGGAACAAAGCTTCGGTTCGAGGCCGTCGCGCGACTCGATACCCCCGTGGACGTTCTGTACTACGCGAACGGCGGGATCTTGCAGACCGTGCTGCGCCAGCTGATGCGCGGGTAGCGCGACGCGCGCGCGATGCGTGGGCGCGTGTTGCGTGGACGCGTGTTGCGTGGGCGCGTGTTGCGTGGGCGCGTGTTGCGTGACCTGGGGGCTGGAAGCCCCTGGCTACGATTGACCGCCTCGCCTGCGCGAGGCTTCGCGTGCGCTCAATGTGGAAGCGCAAGTGAACTCCACGCTGCGTACCTGGGAAGCGCTGCGAAGGCGGCGCGGTCAAACGTAGCCGGCCGATTCATCGGCCCGGGGTCCTCACCGTCGAAAAGTTGTTGGTCGACGTCGCGTCCTGCTAGGGACGGAGTTGGGCGCATTCCGGACAACGGTTTTGTGACAGGGCTGTGCGCGCCGCGGTGATCCTCAGCACCGCGCGCGTCGCACGGAAGGTGGTGGCGATGGAACGGAGAGCCTCTTCGACGCGTAAGCGTAGTTTTCGGCAGGGCATGCTAACGGCAGTGTGTGTGCTTGCCGCGGCGAGTGTGCCCGGGGCGAGTCGCGCGGGCCTTCGCCCACGCACGGTGCGCGCCGATCGTGCACGCACGCAAAGCCCCGCGCGATTGATCACGGTCGGAGTCGGAGCGACGGGCGGCGACGATCGCGCACGCGAAATGCTCACGGCAACGATGAGCCTCTGGATCACGCAGCAACCGCAGCTCCGCTTGCATGCGCGGGGCAGCGAGTCGCCGTCGCTGACGCTCACGGCGAACGTCCGTGCACTCACCGTGCAGCACGATTCCATCGGTTCGCTCGCGCGATGCGACATCGGGATGGTCGTGTCCGACAGCCGCGGCGCAGTGCGCGGAATGCTCGACGCGCGACGGACGATTCGTTCGTCGGGGCCGTTCGCGTCGGACGACGCACTCGCACAGTCCGCGCTTCGAAGCGCCGTCGACGGTGCCCTGCGTGGCCTCGTTGCGGAGATGGTCCCGCAGCTCATTCGGTAGTGCGCGCGCGCGCACTGGACGCTTGCCGCGGCGAGCCCGTAGTCCTACCTTCGACTCGTCGTCGACGGGACTGCGACCGCACGGAGCGAGCGTCATGCACAATGTCATCATCATCGGAAGCGGCCCGGCTGGGCTCACGGCTGCGATCTACACGGCCCGCGCCAATCTCAAGCCGATCGTGATCGAAGGGCTCAACACCGACCATCAGCCCGGCGGGCAGTTGATGATCACGACGGACGTCGAGAATTACCCCGGTTTCGCAGAGCGCATCACGGGGCCCGAGTTGATGCAGCGGTTTCGCGACCAGGCCGCGCGATTCGGGACGGAGTTCAAGACCGAAGACGTGACGAAAGTCGATCTGGCGGGAAATCCGAAGCGCATCTGGGTCGACAGTGAGAGCGAGCCCTTGCTCGCGCACGCCGTGATCGTCGCGACGGGAGCGGTTGCAAAGTACACGGGCGCAACGGGAGAAAAAGAGCTGCAAAACTTCGGTGTGTCCGCGTGCGCAACGTGCGACGGAACGCTGTTCCGCCAAGAGCACGTCATGGTGGTCGGCGGGGGGGATACCGCGATGGAAGAATCCCTGTACCTCGCGAACATCGTGAAGTCCGTGACGGTGGTCCACCGGCGGGAGTCGCTTCGCGCGAGCAAGATCATGCAAGAGCGCGCACTCAAGCACCCCAACATCAAGTTTCTCTGGAACAAGGAAGTCGCCGAGATCGTCGGCGTCGAGGAAAAGCGCGTTCGGGGCGTCAAGCTGCGAGACACGCGCTCGGGCGAAGTCACCGACGTGCCGATCGGCGGCGTGTTCGTCGCGATCGGGCACGTGCCGTCCACGCAACTGTTCACCGGGCAGTTGGACATGCACGACAACGGCTATTTGAAGACGGTCGCGGGCACGTCGAAGACCAACCTCGAGGGGGTCTACGCGTGCGGCGATGTCCAAGACCACGTCTACCGGCAGGCCGTCACCGCGGCGGGGACAGGGTGCATGGCCGCACTCGACGCCGAACGGTGGTTGTCCGCCTGTCGCGTGTGACGGCCCGTCAAGCCTCGATCGGCCCGAAATGCGGAAAGTTTACGTCTGAGCGCCCAGTAGCGCACAATACGGACGACCATGTCCGCCGCGACACCCGAACGGATCGACGCACTCACGAAGATCCACATGTTTCAGGGGTTGACCAAACGATCGCTCGAGCGGCTGTCGGCGATCGCAACCGACGAGAGCTACGGGCTCGGGACGATCTTGTTCCGCGCCGGCGATCCGGGCGACAAGTTGTATCTCATTCTCGACGGACGCATCCGGATCTCGCGCGAGGTGCCGGGTCTCGGGGAGGAGGCCCTCGCCGTGCTGGGCCCCGGCGACTATTTCGGCGAGATGGCGATGGTCGACGACTCGCCCCGCAGCGCGGACGCTCGCGTGCACGAACGCGTGAAGCTCCTGTCGATCCAAAAGGACGCGATGCAGCACCTGCTGTTTCTTCACAAAGATCTCGCATACGAGATTCTTTGGAACGTCGTCCGCACGCTGTCAGGTCGGTTGCGCGAGACGAACGAGAAGATGACGTTCCTCGCGGCCAGCGGCAAGTTCGGCTGATCTTCTCTTCCTCGCTCGCGTCGCGACGCTACGGTCCGCCGAGCGACGCGCTCGGTACGCCGGCGTGGACCATCGCGAGAGCGCCGAGCGCGAGAAACGCGCACAGCGCCGCGAGTGCCGAGACGAGTCGCAGCGATCGCGGTGCGCCGTCCGAGCGAATCGCGACGACGCCGGCGGCGAGCGACAACGCGCAGGCTGCGACACCGAAGTGGAATTTCCGGTCGAGCCAATGACCCGCGGAGATCGAGCTGAGATACACGGCGCGGCGATACGTGCTCTCCCACACGCGGAGGCGCACGATTCCCGTTGCGAGCGTCACGGCGGCGGCGAGTCCCGCAATCCATGCGCTCGCGCGACCGAGGCCCGAGCCCGCACGCGCAGCGGACGCGACGCACGCAAACGCCACCGCGATGCCCGCCACGACGTGAAGGATCGCAACGATCGTCACGGCAACACCAATGATTGGAGTGTAATCGCCGCGACGGACGCGCAGGCACAAACTTCGAACACCCGCGCGCGGGCGTCGGGCCACTGGCGCGCAAGGGCGATCGCGCCGGTCGCAAGTCCCGCGGCAACGTACGCCGCGAGTGTGAGCCGCGTCAGCTGCGCGGATCGCTCGGCCCAGACGATGGACGCGGGATCGGGCTCGGGCGACGCCCGCGATTCGATGGCGCGAAGCACCGCATACGCCGTGGGCGACGACGCGAGCGCGATGGCGATTCCCCAACGGACGGCGCCACCGCGAACGGTTGCGACTTCGCTCACCCCGTCCGCTCCGCTGCGTTTGACGCTCGCCGGGCGTCGTGCGCGCGCACGCGAGGACACTCGGGATCGGGCGTGATCGCGCCACCGACGAATTGGCTCACGATCTTGCAGCCGCCGCGGCACACGTCTCGAATCGCGCAACTCGCGCAGGGTTCCGGTGGATCCGCGGCAAACGCGCGAAACGCGGACGGAGGCAGCGCGTCGCGATCGGCGAAACTGCACGCGCGGTCGTCTCCGCGGGCATCGATGGCATGCAAGTGCCGTCCCGCCTCGCATCCGAAGACGCCCCACTGCGCGAGCAGCTCACTGGGAAATTCTGCGCTCGCGAGAAACGGCACGAGAGCACAATCGATCCGCACGGTCATCTCCGGTTGTTGTGCTTGGACGAGTCGCCCGAGCAAGGACGGAAAGGTCGCAATCTGCTCAGGGGTCAACCGCCGGTCGAGATAGCTGAGCGTCGCCGCGCGACCCGCGGGCTTGTATCGCAGCAACTGCAATTCGCGGACTCCGCGCGCGCGAATGTCCGACGCCGTCGCCTCGACTCGCGCGAAATTGCCGCGCGTTAGGACGAGATTGACTCCGACGGGGATTCCCGCGCGGGTGAGAATCTCGATCGCCCGCGTCGCGATGCTCTCGCCGTGGAATCCGCGAACGTCGGCGTACCCGCCGTCGATGCCGTCGTGACTCACGTTGATCTGCTGAAATCCCGTAAGGCTCGCGGCCCGCTCGACTGTCAGTCCGATGCCGCTGGTCGTCACGACCGGGGTGAGCCCGCGCGCGCGGGCTTCGAGACCAATCTGTGCGAGATCGGGGTGCGCGAGCGGTTCGCCCCCACCGAGCGCGACGGTGAACACGCCGTCGGCCGCGAGTCGATCGAGGGTCGCGAGGATCGTCGTGAGCGGGACGTGCGCGCCGTCGCGGGACACCGGTTGGTAGCATCCCTCGCACGGTGCAGCGCATTGCGACGTGATCGACACGTGCGATTCCAACGGTGCCGACGTGCGGGCCGCGGCGGATGCAACGTCGCTTTCGTCGATTCCGAGCCGAGCCAACCACGAGCGATCGACGGCGACGAGCGTCGCGTCGTCGAGTTTCACCCATGCGCCGAACGATTCCGCGCGAACTCTCATGGCGCGGTCCCGCCATCGACGCTCGGTATTTCTTCGGGCAGGCGATTCGTTCCAGCGGCGGATCGTGTCGTCGCGCTGTCCGGAGCCGCATCCGACGCCGTCGGCGACGCGCGGAGCACCGCCGCGACGGCCGCAAGAATCGCGGCACCGGCGGTCGCGGAAAGGAACAGGATCTCGACGGCACTTCCGATCGACGAGCAGTTGGCGCCGGGGCCATGGCGAACGGAGAGGATTCCCGCGGCTTCGGGCAGTTCGCCACTCGTGGGGACTTCGTCGATGGAGTCGTCGGTAGCGTCGGTCACAGTCCGATGCCTTCGAGCATGCCGGGATCGAATCGGTCCATGGCAAGGAAGGAGACCGCGAGGACACCCGCAAAGCAAGCGACTCCACACAGCGTGCGGAACACTGCGTGCTTCGATCCGACGACCGCAATCGCGACCGCGGCCAGGTACACTGCGAGCGCACCCGCGCCGAGCGCCAAGAACGGACGAACGTCGTGGTCGTCGTGCGAATGCGCGAGGACGGCTCCGCCGAGGCAGAGCATCGCGAGATGAGCGAGGGGCAGCGGTCGGAACCATCCGCGAAGGATCGCGCGAGCACGACCCGATCGCGCGGCGCGAATGGCCGACGCGAGTCCGAGCAGCAACACGGCGGCGACGGCGATCCACGCGACGGGCCGGAGCTGATCGCGACGGAGCAGACGGCGAACACGCGCGAGTGTGAGCGGGTCAGCGCCGAGCGCACGCAGATCGGGAAGCGTCTCGGCGAGTCGGCGCGTTGCGAGTCCAGCCTGCACGAGCAGTTCGGATGCGAGTTGTCGGACACCGGCCGGTGCGCTGCGATCGAGTGCGAGTTCGTGCAGGATCGGCAGAGCGTCCGCCGGTCGATGCAGACGCCCGACGTAGGCCTGTGCGACGACCAATCGGGCGTCCGCACGGACTCGCCCGGGCGGGAACGAGCGTGCCGCGCGGGCCAGTGCAGCGATCTCTCCGGGATTCGACGCGAGCGCCGGGTCCGATCGGATGCGCTCGAGGACGGCGAGCGGCGCGAAACTGCCTTCGTCCTCGGCCGCAAGTGCGTCGATGCGCGCCAACGCACGCGAGGCGTATCGACTGCTTGGATCTCGCGCGACGCTCGCGCGGTACACTGTGAGGGCCGGCGCGAATTCGCGGCGCAGTTCGTGAACGTTGCCCGAGAGAAACAATGCCACGGCCGATCGTCGTGGGCTCGAGACGGCACGCAGCGGCGCAAGGATTGCGTCAGCGTCCGACAGGTCGTTGCGATCGATCGCCTCGCGCGCGCGGATCAGCGCGGCGTTTTCTCGATCGGCGTCCGCGTCACTCGCGAGGCTGGCGGTCTGGAGGGCACCCGTGTCGATCACGCGAGCGTCTTGAGTGTGAACGTCCTGCGCGACGGCGACCGGGAACTCCGTGCACCACGAGATCAGGGCGATCGCGACGCCGGCGAACAAACGCAGTCGCACGAGATCAGCCTCCGTCCGTCCGCAACGTTTGTGCGTGTCGGGCTGCGGCACGGCCTGCATCCGCGCCCGCGATCAGTGCGTCCGCAATTCCACCGCCATACACGCCGCTCCCGCCGCGGACGACCGCGCCGCACGCGAAGAGCCACGAGTGCAACGCCGCGCGTCCGTCGCGGGTCGCGACCCGATGGTCGTCGAGGACCCGGACGCCGACGCCCATCGCTCGGATGGCACCGTCGGCGTCCGGCTCGAACAGCGGGGTAGGATCGAGACCGCGTTCCGCCGCCCGCAGCGGAAGCGAGTGACCACCGGTATCTTCTCGCTCATCGAGCCACACATCGGCATGGGCGCACGGCTCCACGAACGCGCCGTCGAACACGATGCCTCCTCCCGCGAGACCGCCGGTAGCGAGCACCACGGCGTCGGCGCTCCATTCTTGGTGTCCAACGCGAACGTAGCCCCGTCCGCCCTGGCCACCGGTGATCCGCGCCGTGCCCGTGATTCGCTGAACTCGTTCGTCGAGTGACCGACCCAGCGCCGCAACGACCCACGTGCCCACCGCATCTCCGGCGTCGGCGCCGCACGTACCGACGGCAACGCCCAGCTTCTTCGAACATCGCGCGGCGACGTCGTCGTTGCGAAGTCCGAGCACGGGCGGAAACAGCAGCGCGGCGCAACCAGCGACGGATGAACGGAAACTCTCGCAGAGCCCATCGACGCGACCCGGAGTGTCCATCGCTTGTGCGGCGATCGCGTACCGGTTTCCCAGCGCGAGCGGCGTTGCGGGTGCCACGACTCGGACGGCGTTCGGCACGATTGCGCTGAGCGAGCGTGCGACGATTGCCGAGGACCACCCGGGTCCGGTGTCCACGTCTGCGACGCCGATCGTGTCCGTCACGGCGAGCGAATGCAGGTCGAGCAACGTCGCGTGACCCGACACGGCGTCGACGGTGACCCCCGACGTCGAAGCAAAACGGTAGGTTCCCGGCGAGCGGAGCCCAACGCCGGCAAGCCAACCGAGTTCGACGGAGACCCGCGAGGCATCCCGCGCCACGATCCATCCAGCGCTCGCTTCGGTCGCGCCACCGGCGGCCGAGACGAGCACGACGGTTGGGACACCGTCGATCCGTGCCGCCCGCGCTGCCGCGATGCCCGCGGCTCCGGCCCCGACGACCACCAGTGGCACGTGCTCCATCGCGCTACCCGCTGCCCGCAACGTGCGCGAACGTTCCCGCAACGTATGGCTCGGCGCGAGCCTGCGATGCACCGACTCCGACCGCCCGCGAGCGAGCGCGCGTGCGGAGAAGGGCCATCGCCTGACGCCGCACTTCGGAGGGTGGCCAGTCGAGCAGCGCGCCGACGATCAGTGCCCCGGGCCACGCACAGTCTCGCCCTCCGCACGGGCCCAGTCCGAGCCGCGTGCGGCGCGACACGTCCTCGAGCGTGCGCGCGCTCTCGTGCGCGACGACGTACGAAATCTCGCATGCGAGAACCGGCTCGCACGCGCAGACGACCATCGTTCCGCGCGCACTGCCCGCGCCGGCCCCGAGGATCGCTTCCGCACGGGAACCGTGGCGATCGATCAATCGTTGTGCCGCATACCGCTCGATGCCGAAACGGTCCGCGATCGCGAGCGCAAGGGGGACGCGATCCCCGCCGGGCAAGGGCGCGCGACGCGTCGTCGATGCCACGCGCACGCCAAGACGCTCGGCGACGAGGTCGGAAGCCTCCTCCGCGAACAATCGATAACTCGCGAGCTTGCCGCCGATCATCGACACGAGGCCCTCGAGCCCGTGCGCGGCGTGGTCCACCACTTCGTGTTCTCGCGAGAGGGCGTCTTCGTTCGGGCCGTACTTGTAGAGCGTCGGCCGCGCCGCTGCCGTCGTGCCGATGATTCGCGCGTCGCGCACGGCGGGAAGCACGGATTCGACTCCCTGCATCAAGTACCGAACCTCGTCGGCCGTCGCGTGCAGAGCGTCGAGATCGCCGTACTCGTCGTCGTCGGTCGTGCCGATCACGGTCGTGTTTTCCCACGGCTCGAGAAATACCTGTCGTCCGTCGATTGCGTTCGCTGCGATCGCCACGTCCGTCAGGCGTCGATCGAGCACGACGTGAATCCCCTTGCCGGGACGGACGCGGACTTTCGACGCGACCCCCGCAAGCGCGCCGGTGACCGGTGCCCACGCGCCCGTCGCATTCACGACCATGCGCGCGCGAATGTCCCACGCGTGCCCCGTGATCACGTCCCGCACGCGGGCGCCTTCGACACGCCCACGTTGTCCCTCGGGTGCGTCGGGGCGTTCGAACAGGAACGCTTCCGCCGTGGTGTGCACGAACACTTGTCCTCCGTGTTCGACGGCGTCGAGCGCGTTGGCCGCGCACAGTCTCGCGCCGTTGATTCCCCATTCGTCGAACGTCAGCGCTCCCACCATGCGCTCGGTGTTCAGTCCGGGCGCGACGCGCTCGGCCTCGTCCACGCGCAACCGCGTGTGGGGCTTGCCGCGCTTGAGCGGCTGAAAGTCATCGTACGCGCGAAAAAAGCCCTCCATCAGGTCGATGAGAATTCGCGCTCGCCGGTCGCGTCCATACACTGGCATCAAAAACGGGATTCGAAAGATCAAGTGCGGCGCAATCTGCTGCACGAACCCCGAATCCAGGCACGACGTTCGCGTCACGTCGGGCGTGCTGAGCATATAGCGCGGGCCGCCGTGGATCATTCCGCTCGAGTTGCCGCTCGCGCCGAATGCCAGATCGTTGCGCTCGACGAGCGTCACACGCAGCCCCCGAAGCGCGAGATCTCGCGCGACGCCCGTGCCGTTGACCCCGCCGCCGAGGATGAGCACGTCGCAATCGGGACGCTGCGTGACGATCTCGACGGACATCGCGAGCGCGTGTCGTGTACCGCGAGTGACGCGGCGCGGCAAGGAACGGGTGAAGGAAACGCGTGCCGTGGCACGGTCCGGGCGGTCATGATGCGACCGCGTGAACGCTGGCGAGATCCACCTGCAGTTCGACGCCGGCACGCTGGTGATCGACGGGATCGCGCGGGACGAGTTGCCCGATTCGATGGATTCACTCGCGACGTGGGATCCGCGCATCTTGCGATACCGCGCCGAGGCGTACCGGTATCGCGACGTGTTTGGCGCGCTGACTCGGCTCGCGCGCGCGGGCGGACACGTCGTTCACGACGCCGCGCGAACGTACCAGACGCTGGCACTCAATCACCGCGTCGTGCGTGAGCCGTTCGAGCATGAGCGCGACGCTCTGGCCCAGTGGCGCGATGCGGGGCAGCGCGGGATCGCGGTGTTGCCCACGGGCGCCGGCAAGACGTTCGTCGCGGAGATGGCCATCGCGTTGACGCGACGTTCGACGCTCGTGGTGGTCCCAACCATCGACTTGATGCAGCAATGGTACGACGTGCTGACGACCGCATTCGGTCAGACCGTCGGACTGATGGGTGGTGGCGAACACGACCTTCGGGACGTCACGGTCGCGACGTACGATTCCGCGGCGATCCACGTGGATCGTCACGGCGGTCGATTCGGTCTGATCATTTTCGACGAGTGTCACCACCTCCCGTCGCCCGGATATCTCGTCATCGCGGAGCACTCGATCGCGCCGTTTCGCCTCGGTCTCACGGCCACGCTCGCGCGGTCCGACGGGCGAGAGTCGCTGCTCGACGATCGCGTCGGTCCGGTCGTGTGCGAGCGCGGCATTCGCGAGCTGGCGGGCGAGCACCTGGCCGAGTACGACACTGTTCGTCTGCGCGTGCGTCTCGCGACCGACGAAGCAGAACGCTACCGCACACAGCGAGAGACCTATCGCGCGTTCGTCGTGAGCCAGGGCATTCGGATGACGGCGCCGGACGGATGGCAGCAGTTCATCCAGCGATCGTCGCGCTCGCCCGAGGGGCGCCGGGCGTTTCTCGCATATCGGGAGCAGCGCCAGATCGCGGTGGCTTCGTCCGCGAAACTCGCAGTGCTCGAAGGCTTGCTCCGGCAACATGCGCGCGACCGGGCGATCGTGTTCACCAACGACAACGACACCGTGTATCTCGTCTCGCGGATGTTTCTGCTGCCGGCACTGACGCACCAGACCGAGCCGAAGGAGCGCAGAGAGATCCTCGGAAAGTTCTCGCGTGGTGAGTACCCGACCATCGTCACGTCGCGTGTGCTCAACGAGGGCGTCGACGTGCCCGAAGCGAATGTCGCGATCGTGCTCTCCGGAACGGGGAGCGTGAGGGAACACGTGCAGCGACTCGGGCGCATTCTGCGCCGACGCGAAGGCAAGAGAGCGACGCTCTACGAAGTGATCACCGAGGGAACGATCGAGGAGCAGATCAGCGATCGCCGCCGCGATCACGATGCGTACATGTAGCCACTACGCGGGCTCGTCGAGCACGGCACGAACCCGCTTGGTAAGCGTGTCCAGGGTGAACGGCTTGACGAGCAGCGACACTCCGCCCAGGCCGCTGGTGCCGCGCAGCAGCGTCTCGTCCTCGGTGTACCCGGACATGTACAGCACCCGCATCTTCGGCGCGTCGGCCAGCATCCGGAGCGCGAGCTGTGGGCCGCTCATGCCCGGCATCACGACGTCCGTCACCAGCAGATCGAATGGCGGGTGCGCCGGCACGACCTGGGCCAGCGCGCTCGCGGGGTCGTCGGCTTCGATCACTTCGTGGCCCTCGGCGCGCAGCACTTCGGCGACGACGCGCCGCAAGGCCGCCTGGTCTTCGACAACGAGGATCCGCGCCCGCTCGGGCACCGTGGCGGGCGGCCGGTCGCTGACGGTGGCCGTCCGCGGAGTCGCTCTCGTCGCCGGGAAATAGACCGCAAACGTCGAACCGGCGCCTGGCGTCGTGCGCACCTTGATCCCGCCGCCCGCGTTGCGAACGATGCCGTAGACGGTGGCCAATCCAAGGCCACTCGAAGACGTCGTGTCCTTCGTCGTGAAATACGGCTCGAACATTCGCGCGACGACGTCGTCGCTCATCCCAATGCCGTCGTCCGTGACGATGAGGGCGACGTACGCCCCGGGGGGCAATGCTCCGATGTCCGCGGCCTCGAGCGGGCTGAGTTCCTCCGTCCGAGTCTGCACCGTGATTCGGCCGCCGGCCGGCATCGCGTCGCGCGCGTTCACGAGCAGGTTCATCACGACCTGTTCGAAGTGCACGCGCGCAAGTTGGACCGCGCAAACGCCGTCGCCGAGTGACACGTCGACGTCGATGTTCTCGCCGATCAACCGGCGGAGCATTCGCACGATCTCTCCAACGATCTGGTTGACGTCCAGCACTTCGTCGCCACGAGGCTGGGCGCGGCCGAACGCCAGCAGTTGGCGCGTCAGCTCCGCGGCGCGGTCGCACGACTGCAGAATCGAGTCGACGAACGGCCGAGTCGTGTCGTCGTCGCCAAGCCTGCGGGACAGCAGCCCCGCGTTGCCCATGATCACGCCCAGAAGCGTATTGAAGTCGTGCGCGACGCCGCCGGCGAGACGACCGATCGCCTCGAGCTTGTGCGCGCTTCGCAATTGCTGCTCGACGCGTTGCCGTTCGGCCATTTCATGGCGCAACTGCTCGTTCGACTCGCGCAACTCCGTCGTCCGCTCGTCGACCCGCCTCTCGAGATCGGCGTGGGCCCTGCGAAGTTCGTCTTCGGCGCGCTTTCGTGCGAAAAAGTCCGGGATCTGATGCGCCGCGCGCTCGGAGTCGGGGAGATGTTCCGCCTGACGAAATTGCTCGAGGTACGACTCGATCCTGTGCGGGGGAGCCATCACGAAACGGCAATTCGCATCGCCGCGCGCGCGACACTGTACTTCCGTGGCAACGAGCGTGATGCCGAAGCTGGCTTCACACCAACCGGACGAATACCCGGCGTTCATGATGCACACCGGGAACAATCGACGCTTCCCGGCGCCGAGCCATGCGTCGGACTCGAACGAATACGGATGGTTGTAGATCAAGTAAAAGTTGTCGTTCGGCTCGGGACGCGACGCGGCGTCGATGTCCACGAACGCCCAGCCCGTGTGCGAAAAGTGCACGGGGCCGGCGGACAAGCGCGCGATCGGGTCGACGAGCCCCATGCGCGTGTGGAAATTCTGCGCGTCGGACTTGCCGATTGCGTGCGCGAGGTCGAACAAGATGTTGCGCGCGAACTGGTCGCCTTCGCGCTCTCGTCCCGGCCCGTACAGGTCCGCGACCAGGGAGAAGAACTCCACCGAGAGCGATGCCGCCCGCACGAGGATGTAACGCTCGCCGGAGATTTCGTACGTTCCGCGCTCCGGATTGGACGACGCGTTCGCGAAATAGCGCGAGACGACCTCTTCGGCGTCCCGAAACGGGCCTTCGATCTCTTCGGGTACTCGGACCGTTCGCAGCGTCATCGCCGCTCCCCTCGCCACCGGCTCGACCGCGCATCGCGCGCGCCGGCTCGGATCATAAGCGGATGCCACGCGCCGCGCATCCTTCCTTTCGCTATGCTGCGCCCATGAGTCCTCCGCGAATGCCACGACAGATTGCGTTCATCATCGGCAACGAAGGGTGCGAACGCTTCAGCTTCTATGGCATGCGCAGCATCCTGACGGTGTTCATGTCGTCGGCGACCGTCTTGTCGGCGACGAATGCAACCCGCGGGCTCGGCATGACGGAGCCCAATGCCAAGGCGATCTACCACCTGTTCGTCGCCGCTTGTTATCTCTTCCCGCTGCTCGGCGGCTTCATCGCCGATCGTTTTTGGGGGCGCTACAAGACGATCCTGTACATCTCGCTCTTCTACTGCGCAGGCCACGGCGTACTCGCCGCGATGGAGAGCCGCACGGGGCTCTGGATCGGTCTGTCGCTGATCGCGTTCGGGGCGGGAGGGATCAAGCCCTGCGTGTCGGCGTTTGTCGGCGACCAATTCACCGAGCAGAACAAGAGCCTCGTCGAAAAGGTCTACTCGCTCTTCTATTGGATCATCAATTTCGGCTCGTTCTTTTCGAACCTATTGATCCCGTACTTGCGCGAACACCACGGGAACGCGGTGGCCTTTGGCCTCCCGGGAATTCTCATGGCGATCGCCACGCTGGTATTCTGGTTGGGCCGCGGGACCTACCACCGAGTCGCCGCGAGCCGAGGCGAGCCGGGAGCGTTCGCTGTCATCGGGCACGCCCTTTCACGCCTTCGCGCGGGGGCCCGCGGCGCTTCGTGGCTCGACCTAGCGAACGACCGATTCGGACAGGATCGTGTCGAGTCGGTCCGAGCGGCGCTGCGCGTCGGGCGGCTGTTCGTGACCATCTCGGTGTTCTGGGCCCTCTTCGATCAGCACGGATCGAGTTGGGTGCTGCAGGCCCGGACGATGGTGCGCGACGTTCACTTTTTCGGCCGGCACGTTCGGATTTCTCCGTCGCAAATGTCCGCGGCGAATCCCGCCATCGTGATGCTGCTCATCCCGACGTTTTCATTCGCGCTGTTTCCGCTGCTCCGGAGGCTCGGCCTGAAGGTCTCGCCGCTCGGTCGTATGAGCGCCGGCATGTTCATCGCGGGCCTCTCGTTCGTGGCCGTCGCAGTCATCCAATTCGCGCTCGACCGAGGCGTCCGGCTGAGCATCCTCTGGCAACTCGTGCCGTACGTGATTCTCACGGCCGCCGAAGTCTTGATCTCCGTGACGGGGCTCGAGTTCGCATACACGCAGGCCCCGCGCTCGATGAAGAGCACGTTGATGAGCTTCTGGCTGTTGACGGTTTTCGCCGGAAACCTACTCACGGCCGCGGTGGAAAAGATGAACCCGTTCGGCGCCGCACCCGGCTTTCTGTTCTACGCGGGTCTGATGTTTGCGGTGGCGATCGTCTTCGCGTGGCAGGCGTCACGCTTCGTCATGAAGTCATATATGGAGAGCGACGAGAGTGGCGCCGCATGACGCCGCGGGTTGAGGGGCTAGCGATCGGCTCGACGACATCGGAGTGGGTGGAGTTCATGCGTCCAGCGTCCGACATGGGAGAGCGAGCGTCGACGAAGGCGCGGCGTAGGCGGCCCTTATTTCTGCGAACGCTCGCGCGCACAGTCGCGGCTTGGCTTGGTCTCGCGTCGCTCGGCGCGGCGGCGTTGGGCTGTGCCGCGGATTCGCGCCCGCGCGCCACCGCGGCATCGTCGTCGCCGCGTGCGATTCCGCTGTCCCGCGAGCGGATCGACGCCCTCGTGACGGATCTGGCGCGCGAGACCGCACAGATCCGCGGGCTGACATTTCAACGACGCGTGCCGGTCACGGTCGAGACGACGGCGCAGATCGCCGAGCACTGGCGCGACACGTTGCGGGACGAACGCGACGAGATCGAGACGGAAGAAGCGCTCGGAATCGGCCTCGGAGTGATCGCCGAGTCGACCCATCTCGCGGATGCGCTCACCGAACTCGTCGGGCGCGAAGCGCAGGGCTACTACGACCCGGACTCGGGCGACCTCGTCCTCGTGGACACGGAAGCCGCGTCCCTCGGCGCCGCAGGACCCGCCGGCCTCGATGCGCGGGCCACCGTCGTGCACGAGCTCACGCACGCGCTGCAACACCAACATCACGCGAACATGGTGACCGCGAGCTCTTCGCGCCAACCGGCATTGAGCGACGGCGCGCGCGCGCGTCTGGCGCTGCTCGAAGGCGACGCGACGATCGTTGCAATGGAGTGGGCGCAACATCGGCGTGGAACGCGATTCATCGGCGCTCCGGACATGCTCGATCGCGTGCGCCGTTGGGTGGCCAACGCGCAGGTGCTCACAGAAGCCAACGCGCCCGCGTATTTGATCGACTCGGCCGAAGCACCCTACGAGGCCGGAGCGCTCGCGGTGGCGCAGCTCGTTGCAGCCGGCGGTTTTTCGCGCGTCGATTCGATGCTGACGGCGGGAGTGACGCGCACGGCCGAGGTTCTGCACCCCGAACGAGAAGCGGCGGCGTGGGTCGACCTTTCTACGCCGTCGGCGTCGGCTGCAAGTGAGGCGCCGGCAGCAGACGCGTCGCCCGCCACGCGCGTCGCGTCGCCCGTGTCGCGATCCCTCGGCGAGATGGAACTGCGGCTGTTTCTGCAGCGTGTCATCCGAGAGGAGCGCGCGGCCGAATTGGCGGCGTCGTGGCGTGGCGACTGGATCGTCCTGGAACGTCTCGGGCCCGCGCTACGCGTTCGTTGGCGCGTCGCCTGCGCGAATGCAGCGGAGGCCGCACGTCTCGCGCAGACACTTCAACCCCTCGTCGAGCGTTGGCAGCGCGACGGCTGTCCGCGGATGGTGGGCGGTTCGCGCACGTTCTGCCCTGCAACGATCGACTCCGACGGTGCGCTTCTGCGCGTTTCGCGCGGGCAGTGATGCGTCGCGCACAATGCTGACCACCGAGCTGATCCGTGCGCGCGTCGTGAAGGGTGCGATTCGTCCTCGATACGTCGACGAGGACGATGCGCAAGTCCGAGCCCTCGCGACCGAGTTGACCGACGTCTTCGCACGCGGCGTCGGGAACACGCGGGCCGCGCTGGACGAAGCCATCGACGCGATGGTCGGCGAGGGCATCGAGTTCGTGTTGCTGCGGGGCCTCGCCAAACTATTGCTCGACCGCTGCGAATTCGCCGTCGACGCGCCCGTCGCGCCGGTTGAATTCCGTCGCCTTGTGTTCGCGGCCGCGGCACGCGTCCATCCCGTCGCCCGCGAGCCCGGCGACGCCGTACACACGGTGACCCGCATGCAGGTTCTCGAGACCGCCGCGCGGGAGTTGGGCATCGACGCGGCCACGTGCGAGCAGGCGCTGTACGCGGACCTGCAGAGCGAACAGGTCTTGCGCGCGTGGGAGCCGATCGCGCCCGAAGCGTTGCTGCGACGGTACAACGTCGCCCTCGCGCAAGCCGTCCTGTTGCGAGCGCGTTCGGTGACCATTTGCATCGGCGACGGCGATCCGGCGCGGCTGCGGCAGCTATTTCGTATCGTGAAGTTCCACCGGCTCCTGCACACCGTCGAGGGCGATCGCGAGGCGGGCTACACGATCCGCCTCGATGGCCCGGCAAACCTGTTTCACGCGTCGACGCGCTATGGTCTGCAGCTCGCGCTGTTTCTTCCGGGGCTTCTCCTCGCGTCACGATGGTCGCTCGTGGCCGACGTCCTCTGGCGTGGCAGACGGGCGTTGGCGTTCCACGTGCGGGACACCGACGGCTTGAAGTCCCACGCGAGGGACACCGGGGTGTACGTCACCGGCGAGGAACAGCACCTCGTGCACGCGATGTCCAAGCGTGGCGGCGCGTGGGAACTCGAGCGGCGGGCGCAGATCGTCGATCTCGGCGGCGAAGGGGTTCTCGTCCCGAACTTCGTGGTCCGAAACCGTGACGACGGACGCGAGGCGTACTTGGAGATCGTCGGGTACTGGCGCCGATCGTGGTTGCTCGCGCGGATGGACGTCTTGTCGCGTCGCGGGCCGCCGAACTTGATCCTGGCCGTCTCGCAGCGCCTCCGGGGAGAAACCGACGACGGAGAGACGTTGCCTGGCGAAGTGTTCTTCTACCGCGACGTTCTGCCGGTTCGGGAGATCCTCGCGCGGGCCGAGCGCGTCGCCGTCCGTCCGGACGACCGGGCGATTTCGCCCGTCGGATCGCCAACGGAAAAGCCGCTCGTAGCGGAATTGCTGGAAACCGACGAGACGGGCTTGCACGTTTCTCGAAAGCAGACGAAATAGGCGACCCCGGTGCGCACCGGTCCGGTTCTCCTCGCACGAATTTGTCGGGGGACATGAGAGATCCAGACTTGTGCGCCAAGTCGTTTCGATGCCAGCTTCTCCCAGGTCTGAGGTATACGGGATGGATCGGACTCGCCAGCCGTCAGAGACTTCGAGCACCGAGCCGAGGACACGCGCGATGGGGCCGCAACTGACCACTGCCAACAAGATCCTGATCGCCGCCGGTCAGTTGGACGAAGAGCAGGGCACGTTCACGGCGGAAGATCTCATCGTGCGGGCTTGGCACGAATTCCCAGAGTCGTTCGGGCTCGCGGGATACGGACAGAAGTATCCAGACTCCAATCGCGTTCTGGCGAAGCTGATGGGCAGCGTCGGGCTGTGCAGCCGCGGATGGCTCGAGCAGGTCAGCACCAAGACGTATCGGATGACGCCTTCGGGACGGAAGTTCGTGGTGTCCCTCAAGGCCATCGCCGCCGACCCGAACGCTGCGCCGCCGCGACTGCCCGTGCGCGCGTCGCTCGCGCCGTCCGAGCGCAAGTCGGAGCCGACCAACGCCGACCGCGCGAAGCCTAAGGCGCGAGAAGAGGTCCCAGCACGGACGGCGGCCCCGCCTGTGAGCGCACCATCGAAGTCACTTCGCGGCTCCGCGCCTCCGCCCCCGCCCGCCAAGAGCGCTGCGGCGACGCCGAGCTCGATGGCCCGACAGGTCCCGCCGGCCGCGTCGACGGGATCACGCATTGCCGCGTCGTCTGGATCGTCGGCGTCCGGGACGCTCGCGTCGAGCAGGCCGGTGGCTGCGAAGCCCGGAACCTCGGCGCCGGCGGCGCGAACCTCGACGGCCACGGGCGGGTTCGACGGCACCGCCGTGTTGCAGCGATTGATGACGTCGCTTGCGGCGCAGAAGTGGACGCGGGGATCAATGGTCACGTTCCAAGACGCGTGCGCGTTCTGGGGCATCGCCGCCGGAACGCATCCGTCGCAACTCGGCGCCAAGCTCGAGGAAGTCGACACGCTGCTCAATCGCGCGCTGCTGCGTGTCCAGACCAGCAAGACCGCCATTGCGATCAACGATCGCGTCGAGATGAACCTCGCGCAAGTGATCGGACTGCAGGGTCTGCACCGGACGATGGCGCAGAAGTACAAGCGCGAGATCGACTCGATGCGCGGCCGCCTGAGCGAGTCCGGCTAGCGCGACGCGATGCCGTGGCGGAGACACGCGGGCGCGGCGCTCGTGCACGTCGGGCTCGTGTTGGCGGTGGGCGTAGCGCTCTACCCGGTGCTGTGGGTGCTCTCACTCGCGCTGTCGTCGTCGCAGACGCCCGAAGCGCGCGCCCTGCCGATGCCCCACGGCGTGTCATGGTCGAATTTTCGCGCCGTGGTCCTGGCGACCGACTCGGCCGGCCGATGGCTGTTCCCGCGGCAGTTGTTCAACTCCGTCGCGATCTCGGGAGCGACGGCGCTGGTGGCCATCGCGATCGCGACACCCGCCGCGTTCGCTCTTGCGCGCTTTCGCTTCGTCGGAGCGGCGACGAGCATGCGCGTTCTGCTCGCCACGCAAATGTTCCCCGGTGTCGCGAGCGCCGTGCCGCTCTATCTCATTCTCGACGCGTTGCACTTGCTCGATTCGCGCACGGGTCTCGTGCTGGTGTACGCAACGACGGCGGTGCCGTTCGCAATCTTTCAACTGCGGAGCGCGTTCGAGGGCATTCCGCGAGATCTCGAAGAAGCCGCGATGGTCGACGGCGCAACGCACTGGCAGGCCTTCCTGCGCGTCGTGTTGCCGACGGTTCGGCCCGCGCTCGCGGTCACGGCGTTGTTCGCGTTCATGAGCGCATGGAACGAGTTCATCCTCGCCGCGACATTTCTCTCGCGCGAAGACTCGTTCACGTTGCCGATCGCGCTGCAGCGACACGTCGGCGAATACGACGCCGCGTGGGGCAAATTCGCGGCCGGGGCGATTCTCGTGAGCGTGCCCGTGATGGCGCTGTTCTACGCGTTGCAAAAGCACATGGTCAGCGGACTGACGGCGGGGGGCGTGAAGGGGTAGCGGGGGACGTCGAGAGTCGAGAGTCGAGAGTCGAGAGTCGAGAGTCGAGAGTCGAGAGTCGAGAGTCGAGAGTTGAGAGTTGAGAGTTCGACGCTACGATCCGCGTGTGTGCGCCCGGACGTGCGTCACCAACTCGAAGGCCCGGCGAAGCCGGTACGTTCACGAAGTGCAAAGCCCGGCTGCTGGCCGTCGCTCCGTGTACGCGTTGTATGCGCGGCGACGGCGGGCCGCCGGGCGGCGTGACCTATCCCACGCGTTCGATGATGGTCGCGGTTGCCTGACCGAAGCCAATGCACATGGTCACCAGACCGTAGCGTCCGCCGGTCCGCTCGAGCTCGTGCAGACACGAAGTGATCAACCGCGCGCCGGACGCGCCGAGCGGGTGGCCCAACGCGATCGCGCCACCGTTCGGATTCACTTTGGACCCGTCCGCGCGCGTCTCGTGCTGCCACGCCAACACGACGGATGCGAAGGCTTCGTTCACTTCGAACACGTCGATCGCGTCGAGCGAGAGCCGTGCCTTCGCGAGCACGTTCTGCGTGACGGGAATCGTCGCCGTCAAACCGAGGATCGGATCGGCGCCCGCGACCGCCGTCGCGACGACGCGCGCACGGCGTGTCAATCGGTGGCGTGCGACGGCGGCCTCACTTGCGACGAGCAGGGCGGCCGCGCCGTCCGCAATCTGACTCGAACTCCCCGGGGTGATCCGCCCGTCGGGACGAAACGACGACGGCAGCAAGTCCAACACGTCGACGTTGGTCCCGGGCCGAATGCCCTCGTCGCGAGACACCGTGCGCGGTGCGCCGCCGGCGTCCGGCGCGACGACGTGCACGATTTCGCGCTCGAACCACCCGGACGCCCGCGCGTGGGCCGCGCGCTGGTGACTTCGCGCGCTGTAGGCGTCGCAGTCTTCGCGGGAGAGACTCCACCGGTCGCAGATGCGTTCTGCGCTCTCACCCTGGATCACGAATCCGCCGTAGCGCTCGAGCAACGACGGCGGTCCGGGCGGCCACGGGTTTTCGCCCACCATCCCGTCGGAGTTCATCGGGACGCGGTTCATCGACTCGACACCGCACGCGACCAGCACATCGTGTTCGCCTGACTTCACGGCCATCGCCGCAAAGTTCACGGCCTGCTGCGAGCTTCCGCACATTCGGTTCAGCGTAATTCCGCAGACGCTCTCTGGAAAACCCGCCGCAAGCGCTGCGATGCGACCGATGTTGAACCCCTGCTCACCGACCTGCGTGACACACCCGGCCAGGACGTCTTCGATCGCGGCGGCGTCGACGGCGGTGCGGTGCACGAGCGCGCGAAGGACGGCCGCGAGCAACTCGTCGGCGCGCACATGAGCGAACGCGCCGGGGACTCTGGCCGTCGATTTCTTTCCGAGCGGCGATCGAACCGCACCGACGATGTAGGCCTCGGCCATCGGGCGCGTTGTAGCGTTCACGCGACCGACCGACAACGACCGCGGTGATTCCGTTCCGAACGACACGCCGCGGTCGGCCATGGCCCCGGCGGGCCATTCGCTGCTATTCTTGGCACTTCGACATGCCATCTCGACGCCGTTTCTTGCCATCCCCGTCGCACGCCCTGGGCGCATCTCTGTTGCTGGGCTCCCTCGCGTGCTCCCCCGCAGTGACGAACACCACACGGGACCTCCAGATCGCCCGCATCGCCCGCGCTGCGTGCCAGATGCACTTGCGCTGCGGAGAGCTCAACCCGTCTGGGCCGTATCTCGACCAACCCAGCTGCGTGACGGGCGTGGAATCCACGCTGCGCGCACGCTGGCCGGCCGATTGTCCGACGATCGACGGGAACGTCATCATGCAGTGTGAGAACCATTTGATGTACCGAACCTGCGGGCCGCCGTGGATCGAGTCACCCGAGTGTGGGCCGGTTCAGCTGTGCCGCGCCGCGAGTGACGCCGGCCAGGATTCCTCGGCAGACGGTGCAGCGGACAGCACGGCCGATGTGCCCGACGCCACTCGAGTGGACGGATCCGGCGATGCGATCGACGCCACGCCCGCGGATGCCGGGTCCGACGCAGACGCGACGGGCCTCGACGCGATGCCGACGACAGACGTGCCCGACGCTTCGGACACGGGCGGCTCGATGGACGCCTCGCGAGACGGCGGCTGACGGTCGCCCCGTGTTCGGTGCTGCGGGCGCTTGATTCCGCAGCGCAAATGGGCTCTTCTCCCGCTCCGCCATGTCCGACGCCAGCCCCGCACCGAAAGATCCGAAAGACCCCCGCAACGCCGCGTCGCACGAGGCCGACGAAGACGCACTTCGCTCCCCGTTCTGGCTTCCGTTCGCGGGACTCGGCTTGTTGGCCGCCGGCGCCCTTGCGAGCTACCTGTGGGTGTATCCGGGCGTGAACAACGTGAGCACGCCGTCCGACGGTGGGGACGCCGGTGACGCCGCGATCGTCGAGGGCGGACCGCCAACGGCCCAACCCGCGCAAGCGGCACCGAGCCCCGGCATGCCGAACGCCCCACCGATTCGGGTGATGCCGCAGCCGGGTGGCGGGCATTAGCCCCACGCTTTTTCGCGGAACGGATGGACACTCGCGCAGCGCTCGGATACAGAATTCGCCCATGGCGGACTATCCAAGCGATCGCAGGTACACGAAGGATCACGAGTGGGCGCAGCCCGATGGAGTCCGCGTCCGCGTGGGCATCTCGAAGCACGCGGTCGATCAACTCGGGGACGTGACGCTGGTGAACGTCGACGTGGCCGTCGGCGTGACGCTTGCGGCTGGCAAGGCATTCGGAACGGTGGAATCTGTCAAAGCCGTCAGCGACTTGTTCGCGCCGATCGGCGGCAAGGTCGTCGAGATCAACGCCGCACTGGCAACCAGTCCGGAGATCCTCAACGACGACAGCTACGGCAAGGGTTGGATGATCGCGATCGAGCCGTCGGACAATAAAGAATTGGACGCGCTGATGGATGGCCCGGCGTACGCGGCGTTCGTCGCGATGTTGGATCACTGAGGATCGCGGACAACGCACACCACGCGACGGAGACCCGATGCGTTACATCCCGCACACTGAGGAGGACGTTCGCGAAATGTTGAAGACCATCGGTCTTCCGAACGTCGATGCGCTGTTCGACCCTGTGCCTGCGGCGGGTCGGCTGCAGCGTCCGCTCGCAATCGAAAGCGCGACCGACGAGATGACGCTGATGACGCATCTCGAGGAACTGGCGCACAAGAACGACGCGGCACGGGCGCTGTCGTTTCTCGGTGCGGGCGCGTACGACCATCACGTCCCGCCGTCGGTGGACCAGCTGCTGCTCCGCGGGGAATTCCTGACGGCGTACACGCCGTACCAGCCGGAAGTTTCGCAGGGAACACTGCAGTCGATCTTCGAGTTCCAGACGATCGTGAGCGAAGTGCTGGGATTGCCCATCGCCAACGCGAGCATGTACGACGGGGCGTCGAGTGCGGCCGAGGGTGCGCTCATGGCGCGGCGACTGACCAAGCGAAACGCGGTCGTTGTGAGTCGCGCGATTCACCCGGAGTACCGAGAAACGATTCAGACGTACCTGGCGGGAATTCCGGGCGTCGTGATGCATGTCGTTCCATTCGGGAGCGATGGACGCACCGACGCCACGGCGTTGCGTGCCGCGATGACCGCCGACGTCGCGTGCGTCGTCGTGGGCTATCCGAATGCATTCGGCGTCGTCGAAGATCTGCGCGCGATCGGCGAAATCGCACACGGCGCCGGAGCGCTGCTCGTGACAGCGACACCCGAAACGCAGGCCATGAGCGTTCTCGAACCGCCCGGCGCGCTCGGCGCGGACATTGCGACGGGCGAAGGTCAGCCGCTGGGCGTACCGCTGCAGTTCGGTGGGCCGGGCTGTGGCCTTTTCGCGTGCCGGAACACGCGCGAGATGTTGCAGAACATGCCGGGACGCCTGTGCGGCGAGACGGTCGACGCCGACGGCAAACGCGGGTTCGTGCTGACACTGTCGACCCGTGAGCAGCACATTCGGCGTGACAAAGCGACGAGCAATATTTGTACGAATCAGGGCCTGATGGCGCTCTGCATCACGATCCGCATGAGCCTGCTTGGCCGGTCGGGATACGCGCAACAGGGACGGCTGTGCTTGTCGAAAGCCGAGTACCTGAAAGGGGCATTCCGAGGCGCGGGCTTCGAGATCCCGTTTTCGGCGCCGACGTTCAACGAGTTCGCCGTCCGTCGAAAGTCCGGCAAGGCGGCACCGATGCTCGCCGCGCTTGGGGCCCAGAAGATCATCGGCGGCGTCGACCTCGCGGTGTGGTACCCGGAGATGGACGATTGCTTTCTCGTCGCCGTGACGGAGAAGCACAGCCGCGCGGAGATGGACCGGTTCGTCGACGCCGTGAAGGCCATCGGGTAGCTCGCGGATCGCGGGGCGCGCGGTCGACGGTTCATCGCATCGGCAGCGAGTCCCGCAGTTCGCGAATCTCGGCGATGCGATGCGGGTTCGTCGACTGACGAATCGCGCGGTCGAGTTCGGCCCGAGCGTTCCGGTTGTCGCCGAGCCGGCGGAGCACCTGTGCCATTCGCACGTGGAGCTCAGGGACGAGCGCACTGGTCTCCTGGGCGATCAGCAGTGCGCTGCCATACCGCTGCGCGGTCGTCGCGTAGTCGTCGCGAGCGAGGGCCATGTCGCCGAGAACGATGTTCGCGCGGAATCGTTCCGCGCCGCCGGGCGCAATCTCGAGCGCGGAATGCAAGTCGTCCTCGGCACCGCCCGGGTCGCGCGTGCGGTATCGCCGTCCGGCGCGGCGGATGTAGATCCGCGCAAGCGTTCCGCGCAGTGCAATGTCCCGTGGCGCGGCGGCCACGGCTTGTTCGCCCTCGCGCAGCGCGAGGTCATAGTCTCGGGCGTTGAACGCGAGGGTCATCTGCCGTCCGTGCAGGGCCGCCTCGCGTGTTCCTTCGCTCTCGTCGATCAGCGTCGAGTGCAACGATCCAAACGCCCCCAGGCCTGCGAGCGGCAAGTCTTGCGATCGGCCGAACAGCGCGAAGATCTCCGCGGTCGCGTCCGAGTACAACAGCAGCGGCGCACGGAACTCGAGTCGAAGATCCTCGGCGTGCAGCACGCTCCCCGCCGTCGCGATCGCCGCGGTTCCGTCGGTGCCCGCGACGAAGCGCCCCATGAACGTTCCGCGGTCGGCGATGCCCGCGCGCGCGAACTGAGCCAAGACACCGGGCTCCGCGAGCGTTCCGGCCACACGATCCATGTCGACGCGCACGGGCGAACGCATTCCCACGATCATGTAGTCTTGCCCGGGCACCATCTCGAACAGACCGGCGCGCTGGAACACCGCGCGGAACGTCGCGACGATGCTTGCGAACGTCGCAGCGTCCGTACTGTGAGCGTGAAACCACATCGCCATCGTTCCGCCGGGCCGCAGACGGTCGGCGGCTGCGCGAATGGCTTCGACGGTGAACAAGTCTGCCATTCCGGCGACCCACGGGTTCGACGGCTCGCTGACGATGACGTCGAACGTCGCACGCGTTCCGCGAACGAAGAGCGATGCGTCTTCGCGGAGCACGCGGACGTTGGCCGCGTCGAGCGCATGGTGGTTGCTCGCGGCGAAGTACGTGCGTGCGGCGTCGATCACTTCGGGCAGAAGTTCGGTTGCAACGACATTCCGCACGCCGGGCACGCTTCGCACGGCGTCGACGGTCATTCCGCTTCCGATCCCGATGACGAGCACGTCGCGTGGGTGCGCGGCGAGCACCGCGGGCACGAGACCAACGAGAATCTGCGTTGCGGAGTCATTGGTCGACGTCGCGTCGATCTTGCCGTCGATCTGCAGCAAGAACGTCCCCGCGTCGTCGAGTCGAACGACGACGGTGGCCTCTCGGCCTTCGCGGTACGAGACGATCCGGCCGAGTTCGACGTCGGAACCTGCATACAGAAAGGGACCCTGCGAGAGCATCGCCGGATCCCACCGGCGCCATCCGTAGACCGACGCGCCAACGACGAGAACGGCGATGCCGAGAACAGGCAATGCGCGGGTACGCGCGCCGCCGTGCGACAGCGCGAGTGCGGTCGCGGCCGCGAAGAGCATCAGGGTCGCCGATAGCAACGCGCCGCGGACACCAAAGGTTGGAATGACCGCCAGCGGAACGGCGAACGACGCCACGACGTTGCCAATCGCCATGGCCCCCAGCACTCCTGCGTTGGCGTCGGCGCGGCGTGCCGTGGCGCCGGCATCCGCGTTCGCGAACATGCGCGCTGCGAGTGGGATCGATGCACCCACGAGCGCAACGACCGGCACCATCAGAGCCGTGATCAGGCCGATCGCGACGGACCACAGTGTCGTCATCGAGCGTACGGAACCGGGAATCGCACGTGCACTCCAGGATGGAAGGTGCGCCGCGAGCGCGAAGACCACCGTGGCGCCCACCACGGCAACAACAAGTGTTTGCACGAAACGGCGACGTGGCTGTCGCACTTCGTCAGCGGAACGACCTGCGATCCATTCCCCGGCCGCGAGCGAGAGGGTGTGTGCCGCCGTCGCCGCAGCGAGGGAAAACGCGCTGGGTCCAAATGCGAGCACGCCGAGGCGCGCGAGTCCCAGTTGCCATGCGATCGACGCGAATCCGACACAACCAATGGCCAGCAGTACGACGCGCCGAGCGATCTTCGGTTCCAGCGCATCGTCGCGTGCCTTGCCCCGCGCGGCACGCTTGGCCGCTCGCCACCGCTCGGCGTCGATCGCTGCGCGTGACGACGCCGTCGACTCGGTTGCATCACTCGGCGGCCCCGGATCCGCCGGATCGAACGTTCGCGCCGCGATGCCGGCGAGGACATACAGCACGGCTGCGCAATACAACCCATCCCGAACACCAAGCGCCGGCGCAACGATGAACGTGACGCCCAGAACCGCGAGCGCGGAGCCGAGCGAACTGGTCGCCCCCGCGAGGGCCGTCGCGCGCCCGACTCCACGACCGTGCAGCTGAGCGATGGCCGGGTAGATCGCTCCGGACGCGAGTCCGAAGGGCAGCGTGGCCACCGCCGCGACGACCGCGCCGACAAGCGCTTCGATCGATGGATGTCGTTCGCCGAGGGAGACCAACATCCGCGCGCTCGGGCCGGACATCGCGCGGGCAACTCGCGGAGCGATCACGGTCAATACGACCAGCAGCGCGAGGCACGCGTCGATCAGTCGCCGAGGCGCAACCCGACGCGATGTGAGCATCCGTCCCGCGATCCAAGCCCCGACCCCGAGCCCGCCGAGGATGCCCGCCACCGCGCCCGCTTGAGCTACCGCGGCGCCGCCGACGACCGGACGCAAGAGTCGCGCGCCGAGGACTTCTCCCGCAAGCGTCGCGCCGCCAGCGAATGCCGAGACGATGCCCACACGGATGGGGCGCGTACGTTCGGTGAAGGCAGACACGGCGGGGCGCGGACGGAGTACCGCATTCCGGGCGGACGCGAAACGTTGCGACACAAGCCGGCATTCCCACGGACGGTGGTACCCTCGGATCCCCGCCGCATGCGTGCCACGATTCTCATCGTCGACGACGAGCCGAACATCTTGCGAACCGTCGCCGGCGCGCTGCGTGTCGAGGGCTACGAGACCGACACGGCTACCAACGGCAAGGAAGCGCTCGACAAGCTCACGACGCGTTCGTTCGACCTGTGTCTGCTCGACGTGCAGTTACCGCACATCGACGGACTCGACGTACTGAAGCGTGCACGGGCGCAGGGCGTGGACGCACCCGTGATCGTAATGTCGGGCCACGGCACGATCGAAACGGCGGTGCAGGCCACGCGACTCGGCGCACAGGACTTCCTCGAGAAACCTCTGTCGACCGAGAAGCTGCTGCTCACGATCCACAACGCGCTCGAACTTCAGCGATTGTCTGCGGAGAACAAGAAACTGCGACGTTTGTCGGGCGCAACAGCGGGGTTGCTCGGCGAGAGCAACGTGATGCGCGAACTGCGCGAGAAAGTGCGCCTCGCGGCGAACGCCAACGCGCCGGTGCTGGTCACGGGCGAACGGGGCACGGGCAAGGAACTCGTTGCACGAGGCATTCACGAAGGGAGCAAGCGCGCGCAAGGTCCGCTCGAGAAGCTGAACTGCGCAGCCGTGCCCGCGGAACTGATCGAGAGCGAACTGTTCGGCCACGAGGCCGGAGCGTTCACGGGTGCGTCACGTGCGCGGCGCGGCAAGTTCGAGCGCGCCCACGGGGGCACGCTGTTTCTCGACGAAGTGGGCGACATGCCCCAGCCGATGCAAGCGAAGCTCTTGCGCGTGCTCCAAGAGGGCGAGATCGAGCGCGTGGGCGGGCACGATGTCGTGAAAGTAAACGTGCGGATCGTCGCGGCGACCAATCGAGATCTCGCGGCGGATGCGCAATCGGGTCGATTCCGGCCGGATCTGTACGATCGGCTCAACGTCGTCCCGATCCACGTGCCGCCACTCCGTTCGCGGCGCGAGGACATTCCACAACTCGTCGATGCGTTCATGCCGGCGGCGTGCGAAGCCAACGACCGTGCCGTCAAGCGACTCACAACCACCGCGATGCAGTGGCTCGTCCGTCAACCGCTGCCGGGCAACGTGCGCGAGCTGAAGAACCTCATCGAACGCCTGGTGATTCTGACGGCGAACGACGTCATCGACGAGAACGACTTGCGCGCCGCGCTTCCGGGCGGTGCCGGTGCAGGAGGCGCGAAGGGGGATGGGTACTACGCGCCCGGCACGTCGCTTCGGGAGATGCTCGACGCCGCGGAGCGCGATCTCATCGCGAAGGCGCTCGACCATCACAAAGGCAACGCGACACACGCGGCGAAAGACCTCGGACTCGAGCGTTCGCATTTCTACAAGAAGATGCGCGGGCTCGGCATCAAGCGCGGCGGGGACGCCGGGGAAGAAGAAGACGGAGAGGCTGGCGGATGACGTCGCGCCCGACGGTGGGGTTGATGCCGTCAAAGCCACCGACGTCGGACCCCACGTTGCACCCGACGTCGTTCCCACCACGCTCGATCTGCGCGGCACGCGAAGTGCACTCGTCGAAGTCGCCGGGCCAACTGGCGTCTGCTTGTGCCAAAGTGGGCCGTTTCGAGGGAGATCGTCGCAATGTTTGCTCGTCGCATGCTCGCTACTGTTCTCGTCGCAGTGTTCGTCGGCAGCTTCGCCGCGCCTCGGCGTGCTGAGGCTTGCGGTGGCTGTTTCGCGCCACCGGGTGCCGTGCAGACGGTGACGGGGCACCGGATGGTGTTCGCCCTGTCGACGACTCAGACCACGCTGTGGGATCAGTTCTCGTACGCGGGCAACCCAGCGGACTTCTCGTGGATCCTGCCGATTCACTTCAGTCCGGAAGTCAGCGTTCGCCTCGCGGACGACCGATTCATGCGAATCATGGACAACACCACGGCGCCGGTTCTCACGCCGCCGCAGCGACCGTATCGATACTGCAGCACGTGCGATCGGTTCTTTGGGGGCACCGCAGACGCCGGAAGCGCGAACGACGCCCGCGTCGTCGTCCACCGCGAGGAAGTCGTCGGCCCCTACGCGATCGCGATCATCGGCGGCAGCGACCCGATGGAGGTTCGCAACTGGCTGCGAGACAACGGATTCGCGGTTCCGCCGGCGGTCGTCCCGATCATCGACCACTACACTGCGATGCACAGCGACTACCTCGCGGTGCGGTTGCGCTCGTCCGTCGGCGTTTCGCGCATGACGCCGATTCGAATCACGATGCCGGGCTATCAACCCGTGCTCCCGCTGCGCATGATCGCCGCCGGCGTCAGCGACTCCGTCGACCTTTCGCTGATCGTCGTTTCCGCTGGGCGAATCGAAGCGCAAAACTTTCCCAACGGCGAGATTCGCGAGTCCGATCTCACGTACGACTTCGACCACGCGACCGAGCCCGCGCAAGACTTCCTCGCAGAGTTTCGGCGGCTCAACGCGCTGAACTCCGGGCGCCTGTGGCTCACGGAAGTCTCCACGCGCCGAACGCTCGATGACTACATGAACTTCGCGCAGGGAGCGATCTCCGGTCAACCGTCGGACGGAGGCTTCTGTCCTGACGCCTCGACGGGCGACACTGGATCGGTCGACGCCGCCGAAGACGCACCGTCGACGCTCGACGTGACGGCCATGGACCCGGACGCGATGACCGGTGCGTGCCGGGAGCCGGATCCACGCGACGACGTCGAGGTTGCGTTTCGAGGGCTCGGGTCGAGCGCGCAGATCACGAGAATGCGCGCCAGTCTTTCCCCGAGCGGTCTCGATCGTGATTTGCAGTTGCAAGCCGGACCATCGACGGACCGCGCGCGCGAATACCGTTACGGTCACATTCTGCACATGCCCCCGGAGCCGCCGCCCTGCCCGCCCACGCCGACGGACTGCGGCTACAACCCCTGGGATCCACGCGACGCGGGCCCGGACGTGACGTGGGCACGCGGGCTGCCGTATGGCGGTGGCGGTGGCTGCAGCCCTGGCGCGGCGCGGTGCAGCGTCAACACGCGCGGGGCGTCGGGCGGCGGACTCGCAGCGTTGCTGATGGTCAGCGGCCTTGCGATCGTGCGACGGCGTCGGTCACGTCGGTCGCGTGCGTAGCGCTCAGTCCGCGCTTACGCGAACGTCTTCGCCGACGCGAGTCCCGCTTGCGGACACGCGAGCGACGTAGATCGCGAGCCCCCCCGCGCGCGCGTCGCACCACGCGACGGCATATTCTGTACGCCCCCACGCGACACTCGGCGTCTGCGCGGGTCGATTGTGTGTCGTAAGAGCCAATGGTTCGCCGACACGCTGCCCGTCGAGTCCGATGCGTACAAACCGCACGCCGCCCGCCGTGCCGCTTTGGGTCCACGCCAGGCCGAACGCGTCACGCCCCGCGAAGATCGATGGACTCCCGGCGTGCCCGCGACCGTCGGTGATCTCCACGCGCCCGGTTTTCGTCCCATCCGTTCGAAGCGTAGCAGCGGCCAACGTGCTCCCGTCCACACCGACGCCGTCGCGCCACGCAGCGGCCAGCGTTCCGCCGCGATGAACCGCGAGCGTGGACTGCAGCGCCAGCCCCGCGCGCAGGGAGAGAATCACCGGCTCATCCGCTGCGCCTTCCGCCGGGATTCGCACGACCGTCGTGGCGGTTTGGCCCGCACGCGGCAGCACTTCGTTGAACGACACGGCGAATCCGGTTCGGTCCGCGACGACATCGGGCATTCCCGTGACGATCGCGCCGGTGCGCACATCGATCGCGTCGCCGATGCGACGGCCCTCGGCGTCGATCCGCGCAACTCGCACGCCAAATTCGCGGGCCGAACGCACTTCGAACCACGCGACGCCAAACGCTCGACCGTTCCACGCAACCCGCGCTCCGAACGCGCGCGCGCCGCCGAGCGACACGCGCATCGCGGCGCCGATGGGGGTGCCGGTCGGATCGAGCCGAACGAACCAGACTGCGGCGTCCTGGCCCGAGACGGCCGTCCAGCTCAGTCCGAATTGTGCGCCGCTCCAGACGAGCTGCGGAAACAGCTTCACGCCGTCGTCGTTCGTCAGGCGCCGAGGCTCACCGATGCGCGCACCGTCCGGCGCAAGTCGCGCAAAATACACTTCCGTGTGGCGGTCACGCAAATCGACCCACGTGAGCCCGTATCCGCTCGCGGTGCCGGCGATCGACGGCGTGACCGCGACGCTCAGCCGCGGGGAGTCGTTCGCGTGCGTACCGGACGACGCTGTGCACGAGGTCGGCCACGCCGCGCGCCACACCACGGCGGCGACGAGCAGAAGCAGCAGGAAGACGAACACCTGCGCGAAGCGACGACCGTTCGTGCGCCGCAGGTAGATGCGGCCGACCGCAACGAGTAGACCGGGAATGGTGCGTGGGCGGCGTTCGAACGGGGGCATGGCGCGGAGTGTAGCGCTTCTACAGGCAGGGCATCCCGCACATGGGCGGGCCGGGCATCGTGCAGCACATATTCCCTCCGGTGCACATGACGCCACACGCGCCACAGTTCGGGTTGGCGTTGAGCAGTGTGCACGTTCCGCCGCAGCAGCCCATTCCCGCGCCGCACACCGTCCCGCACGTGCCGCAGTTGGTCCGGTCCGTGTTCGTATTCACGCACGCCGGCGGCGATCCACAGCACGTCGTGCCGGCCGTGCAAATCATCCCGCAACCGCCGCAGTTCGCGTTGGTGTTCACGGCGATGCAAGTGCTGCCGCAGCAACGTTGACCCCCGGTGCACGCCGTTCCGCACGCGCCGCAATTCGCGTTGTCGTTGGTCAGATTCGCGCACCCACCGCCGGTGGAAGCGCAACAGGTTCCCGCCGGCGCGGTGCACGCTCGTCCGCACACTCCGCAATTCGTGGTCGTGTTCAGCGGCGCACACGCGAGCGGAGGACCGCAGCAGCCTTGGCCGCCGGCGCACATGTTGCTGCACGCGCCACAGTTGTTCACGGTGTTCTGCGCCACGCAGGTGCCGCCGCAGCAGAGCTGGCCGGCGGCGCACGCGGCGCACGATCCGCAGTGCAGCGTCGTGTCGAGCGGCACGCAACTGCCGGCACAGCACGCTTGCGCGCCCGGGCACGCACGTCCGCACACTCCGCAGTTCATGTTCGAGGCGAGTGAAACACACGCGCCGCCGCAACAGCCCTCGCCGGCCGCACAACGCCGTCCGCACGTGCCGCAGTTGGTCACGGTGTCGTTCGCGATGCACGAACCGCCGCAACACGCCTCTCCGGCGCCACACACGCGACCACACATCCCGCAGTTGTTTCGATCGGTCCGCGTGTCCGATTCGCACCCGTTCGTGGAGTCGCCGTCGCAGCTCAAGAAGTTCATCACGCAAGGGTTGGTGCAAAGCCCGCCCGCGGCGCACGTCGGGATCGTGTTCGGACGGGCGATGCAGGCGTTTCCACAGCGCCCGCAGTTCGCGACGGTGTCGAGTGCCGCCTCGCAGCCGTCCGCGGCGTTTCGGTTGCAGTCGCCATGCGTGGCGACACAGACGAACCCGCAGACAGCGGCGAGGCACGTGGCCGAGGCATTCGCGGGCCGAGGACATGCCCGTCCGCAGCCTCCGCAGTTGGGGACGCTTGCGGACGTGTTCGTCTCGCAACCGTCCGCGGGCATCATGTTGCAGTTGCCGTACGGCGCGACGCAGCTGATCCCACATACGCCGCCCGTGCACCTCGCGTTCGCGTTCGCGGGCACGGGGCACGACGTTGGGCAATTGCCACAATGACGCGGATCGGTCATCAGGTCCGCGCACGTCATCGAGCAGTTCGCCTGCCCCGCGGGACAATTGGTGATGCACGCCCTGCCGTTGCAAAACGGCATCGCGATGGGACACGCGCGTGCCGGATCGATGCTGCTGCACCCCCCGCAGTTCGCCGCCGTCGTCGTGGGCGTTTCGCAACCGTCCGCGGCGTTTCGATTGCAATCGCCCCACCCATCGGCGCAGACGATTCCGCACACTCGAGCCGTGCACACGGGCGTGCTGTTCGGCGCGCTCGGACAACGCCGCCCGCACGCGCCGCAGTTGTCGACGTTGGTCGCGATGTTGGTCTCGCAGCCATTCGGATTGTCCGAGTCGCAGTTTTCGAAATCGGTGTTGCAGTCGATGGCGCAGCGTTCCATCCGGCACGCCGGTCGAGCATTCGGCGCGGCGGGGCACACGGTTTCGCACGCGTGGCAGTGCATCGGGTCGTTCGGATCCGTGCACCCCGCATCGGGACACACGAGGAACGTCGGCGGGCAACCGCCGTCGCCCATTCGTCCGTCGGGGCGGCCCACGTCTGGACCGGCGTCGCGCAACGACTGATGGCTGATCGCACATCCGTTCATGCAGACGCTGGCGCAGGCGAGGGCCATGGCCGCGACGAGCGACGACAGCGCTGGCGGGAACACGATGCGGGCTCGCGGCGGCGGAAGCATCGTCGGCTATGGTCGCCCCGTCGGCGAATCCGAGCAAGGGATGGAGTCGTCGGAATGCACGGAGGGCCCCTGCTTATGCCGCCGCGACCGCCGGGGACGGACGTCGGTGTTTCGCGTACATCTGCAGCGCGAATTGGCCGGCGGCCGTCGCTCGGTACCGATCGATGATCGCGCGAGCGGCCGACGGAAGCTCCGGGTACGGGATGAGAAATCGGGCGTACTCGTCGGGTAGGACGACCGGCGCCGCGAGCGCTGCAAACGTGAGGTCTGCGGCGCTGAACCGCGCTCCCACGAGGTACGGACGGCCGTCGCGCAGTCGGTCGTCCACGCGTCGGAATGCCTCCCCGAGTGTCGCCTCGGACCGACGCACATTGACCGGGTCGACCCGCAGGCCCTTTCGAATCACGCCGGCGATGAGGCTCCGCGCGGCCCGGCCGACGGCGACCTCCCAGGGCGGACCGGATGCATCCAAGATCCGTCTGAGCGACGCGCGATCGTTCAACAGGACGTCGTATGCGATCCGTCGAGACTGCGGGCCGACGTGTCGATCGAAGTCGTCCTCGAGGTCACGCACGTCGTTGCCGTCGGGGAACAAGGCCGGCGCGCGGCCGTGCCGATCGGCGTAGTGAAGAATCTCCGTCGAGTCCGAAAGCGTCTCGTTCGGGGTGACGAGCACGGGCACGGTCCGCCGTCCACCCGCGCGCCATACAGGCCACCACGACACGATCGGCAGGTGTCCTTCTTCGCGGTATCCAATTTCGGCGCGGTCGAGCGCCCAGCGGGCCTTCTCGCAGAAGTGTGAATACGGAATCGTGATGAGGCGGCACGTTGCGGCGAACGCGTGTGGGCCCGGCATGCTCGGCAACGTTGGCGACGCCGCGGATCAAGTCAAGCGTCGCGACGAGCGTTGCATCTCGCACGAGGCCGGCGTTCAATCCCCGCATGCATCGGTTGTTGCGACCTGCAGGCGCTTCTCGAACCATCGCCGCCGTGTCGGCATGTCTCCTCGTGGGATTGTCTTGCGGCCCCGGCGGCGGAAACGGTGACGCGGGAAGCGGCGGATCGCTGTCGGGCGATGGGCCGTACCTCGCACGAGCTCAAGGGCAGGTTCGCACCATCGTGCTCACGGCGAACGCGGCCTCGACGCAAGCCGGCGTCGTGGAGTCGTGCACGCTGGAAGCGTATCTTTTCACGACGACGGTCATGCGTGATCTCACCGTTCGTGCGTCGGACGGCGACTGCAAGCTCTACGACGTCGCGAGCGACCTCGCGCTCGACATGCAGAGTTGGGTTTGCGCGGGCGCGATTTCCGCGAACTACGGCCGTCAGGAAAACCTCGTGATGTGCCGCGAAGCGGGACGACCCGTCGAGCCGAGTCTTCCGATCTCGTGCATGGGGCTCGCGGATGGCACGCCTGTGCGGTTTTCCTCGGGACCTGGAGAATTGCCGGGCGACGTCGTGGGCGACCTCGATGCCACGGTGATGATGCCAGGACGCGTGACGATTACCGGCCCCACGGCGCTGGGAGTCACGACGTGGCCTGACTTCGGCCCGCTCGAGGTTCGCTGGACGAGCACCAACCCCACATCGGGCCTGGTCACATTGACGCCGCGGGGTACGCCGGGTCTGCGACCGCAGATCGTGTGCCAGCCCCGCACGAACGGTACGTTGAACGTACCCGCTGCGCTGATCGACATGGCCAACATGCGCACGACCGACATCGTCGTGCGGGTCGCGAGCTATCGAGACGTCACGGCGACCGCGGAATCCGGCATGAATTATCGTGTGTACGCGGGTTTCACGTCGGTATTGTTGATGCAGGCTCGACGATGAACGTCGCGCGGGTGACGCGCGCGATCAGTCCGCTCGCGCTCGGAATCACGGTGGCACTCGCTTCGACCGCAGCGCGCGCCCAGGTCGAGCCGAACCCCTCGGCCGCAACGACCGACGCCGGCGTCACACCGAGATCCGAAGCGCCACCGGACAGCGCCCCAGCGCCCGTCGTGCCACCGCAACCGGTGGCCGTCGCGACCGCTGCACAAGAAACCACACCGACCCGTGTCGCCACGAGCACGAACGCGGCGACGTCGAGCGCTCCGGCGGGGACCACTGCCGGTCCCGTAAATGAGTTTCTGCGCGGATTCACGTTCGGCTCGTATGGCCGGGTCGTGTTCGCGAGCGATCTCCGAGGTCACCCGGCGCGGCTCACGAATCTCGTCGCGCACGGGACGCGTCTGGACGAGCAATCGTACGCCGAGGTCGAATTGCGTCGGTTGGATCGGTTCGGTCCCGTGCAGACCCGCGTGGTCGCGACGCTTGCGATCGACGGCCCGTTGTTCCATTCGACCGGCACGTTCGACACGCGTCTTGCGGTGCGAAACCTCTACGTCGAAGAGCGCGGCGTGGGTTCGCGCGATCTTGCTCTCTGGGTCGGCTCGCGGATGTACCGTGGCGATGATGCCTATTTGCTCAATTGGTGGCCGCTCGACAACTTGAACACCGTCGGCGCTGGCGCGCGATACGACGCCGGGGAATACCTGACAGCGCAGGCGCACGTCGGGACCAACCGCCTCGATCAGCCCTACACGTACCAAGTCGTTCGCGTCGCGCCGCGCGTCGGACTCGGCGCCGTACCGATTGCGTTGCTCGATCGGATTCGAGCAATTGGGTCTTTCAAGTTCACGTGGTTTGCGATGGGCCGAAACGCTCGCGCGGGACTCAAGGTCTCCGTGTACGGCGAGTTCCATGGGTTGCCGGAAGGCGAGCGCCAGTCCGTGGATACCGGACGTCGAGAGGCGCTGCGGTCGGACTTCGGGGTTGCGCTCGGCGGGCAGGTGGGACTGTATTCGGGCGTTCGCAACACGCACATCAATCTGTTCTTTCGGTATGCGCAGGGACTTGCGGCGTATGGCGACTTGGGTGTGCCGTACACGGTCACGGCGACGCAGACGTCGGAGCGAGCGCGGGACGTCGTGCTCGCACTCTCCGGCAACTGGGAGCACGAGTGGTTCGGCATCATGGGAGCCGCATACCTGCGTTATTTCCGTGATGCGGACACAGCGGTGTATGGCCGACACGAACTCTTCGAGGGAACGGTCGACGTTCGACCGACCGTGTGGATGGGCAACTACGTCGGCCTCTCGCTCGACGCCAGCTACCAACGCGTCACGTACAACGTCCTCGATCCGGTCACGGGAGAAGGACCCGCGGGCGGCAGCGTGTGGCGTGTCGGAATCATTCCGTTCGTCACGCCGGCCGGTCGCGGAAACTACACGCGGCCGCAGTTGCGAGTGCTGTACACCGTCAGCATCCGGGACGACGGCGCGCGCCGGCTCTACGCTCCGGACGACCCCGCGGGATACTTCGGCGTCGAACACTTTCTCGGCGCGGGCGCCGAGTGGTGGTTCGATTCGTCGTATTTGTGAGAAGTCGACAGTTGAGAGTTGAGAGGGGCGTCAGGGGTAGAAGCCCTCGCTGCAGAAGTCTTCGGGGCCACGGCCCGTCGCGTGGAGGACGAAAGCTTCGAGCGAAGGGCGATCGAAGCATTCGGCGTGATACGTCGAGCCCCAGCCGGCGGCCGCGATCGGCGAATCGATCAGTGGATCTTGCGTCAGGACGATGCGGCGACGAATTCCCGCGTCGTCTGCGCTGCACGCGGGCTCCGTCGGCAGCATCCGCACGAAGTTCTCGAGTTGTGTACGCACGGCAGTGCAGTCACCGGCGCAACGGTAGAGCACCGCGACGCCACCGTGCTCCAGGTTGTGAACCCAGATCCCGCGCGGGACGATCTCGTTGTGAACGCCCCATCGTGCCCAGATGCCAAAATGGTCTCCCGACGATGGTGGATTCGTCTGCCAGCGGATCGACGCATCGACGTCGGTATGGGTGCCGCTCTGGGGGTTGACGCGCTCGTAGCGCGCGGCGCAGCCAGCGTTCGTGAACCACGGCGGCTCGGCGGGATCGGACGCGATGTCCGTTGCGTCGCCACCGGTCGTGGGATCCGGGCAACCGATCAGGGCCAGCGGGACGATCAGGGTCAGCAGTCGCATTCACGTGAGGACGCCGCGTCGCGCGAAGTTTGTCAAGCGCAAGGAGAGCCGCGGCAACGACGGAATCGGTTCACCGAACGAACCACAGCGCGACGGTCACGGCCGCGGCACACAGTACGCCGCGCGCGACGACACCGCGGGCGCGCCGGCGCAGGGCCGCGGCTTCGCGTTCGTCGGTCACGGCCTCGGTGCCGCCGCCTTCGCGTTCGCGCCGACCGCGCGATGCGAGATGCACTCAAGTGTTTTGCGTCGACTGGAAAATCGACGTTGCTCCGGTCGCGAGCAGCACGTTTGACACGGCGAGGCTGATGATCGCCGGCACGTCCAGCGCGCGCATGAGGGCGAACGCGCCGAGTCCAGCGAGTACCGCCCCGACTCCGAATTGCAACCGGCGGCGTCGCCCGGCGCGGGTGATGTTCGTTCGACAGTCCTCGCGCGTTGCGTCGGTCGTCATCACAAGGGTTGGATGCCATTGCGCCGTCCCCGGCTTCGTTCGCATCGCCATTGCGCGCAGGACCGGCACGCCGGATGCTCGGGGCGATGGACGCTCTGAGCGATTTGCGTCGACGGTTGGGGTTCGGACGTCGTGGGGCCGTTCGGGCCGCGGTGGTCGTGGGTCTGCTCTGCGCTGCGAGCGTCGCCCTTTTCGAAATTCCGGCGAACGCACAGTCGCCCCACCGATCGTGGCGGGCGCTTCCGACCGGCAATGGATACGCCCACGCCGTCTTCGACGGTGACTCTCGTCGAATGTCGTTCTTCTCCGAACACCCATACGCGGATCGCGCGCCCACGGAACGCTCTCGCGATCTTGCCTACGACGCGTACTTCGGACTTCGCGCTTCGGGCGCGGGCGCGTGGCTCACGCAGCGCGACCTGGACGATCTCGAGTACGTCGAGCAGACGCATGTCGTCCACGCGACGCAACGCATGGGGCCGCTGCGTGGCGAGACGTACATCTTCTCTCCGTGGGGACTCGAAGCTCCGAGTGTCGTCCTCGCGATTCACGTCACGAACGACTCGCGCGTTCCGCTCACGGACTCCGCCGCGTACGTCTTGCTGAATTTTCACGTTGGCACCGGCTCCCCCGAACCATCCGCCGTTGGTGAGCGCATTCGATGGGACGCGCCGACGTCGAGTCTTCGAGAATCTGGGCCGTCGGGACTCACGCTGTCGTATCTCCCGTTTCCGGCTCCGTCGGTGCATGGTGCCAGTCCGGACAATCCGTATGGAATCGTTCTCGCGGGGGGGGACCTCGTTTCTACGGACGACTCCGGCACGCGCGATGACGCCGCCGGTGGATTCCAGTGGACGATCGACTCGCTCGCTCCCTGGCAAGACCGCTGGTTCGCCGTACTGATTACACTCGCGCCCGCGGCCGATGGCCGCGCGTTCCTCGCCGGCCGCGATCCGCGCGCGCTGATCGACGCGGAGGTCGCCGCATGGAACGCGTGGCGAGTTCCACCACCACCGAGTCTGGCGCCGCCCGAACTGCGAGCATGGCGGCAGAGCGAGTCGGTGCTTCGAATGGCACAGTCGCGCGAGCCCGCGCCCGCACGCGGTCAGTTGATCGCGGCGTTGCCGCCGGGGATCTGGCAAGTGACGTGGGCGAGGGACATGTCGTATGCGATGGCCGCACTGGCACGCAGTGGTCACGTCGCGGAAGCGAATCTCGGTGTGGACTTCTTGCAGAATGCCCACGTAGGCTATTATCGGATGTACGTCGGCAGTGATTATCAAATCAGCGTCGTGCGGTACTACGGCAATGGCGAAGAGTGGTCGGACACGAATGCCGACGGTCCCAACGTCGAATTCGACGGATTTGGACTCGCAGCGTGGGCGGCTCGTCTCGCGGGTCGGCGCGAGTTGGATCGCGCGGTGGAGCCGCTTCGGGGCCTGGTCGATTCGACCGGAATGATCTCGCCCGATAGCTCCATCTGGGAAGTGCACTGGAATGGGCGCCAGCAGCACTTTGCATATACATCCATTACGGCGGCGCAGGGCCTGTGTGTGACCGGCGATGCGGCAACTGCGCGCGGCATTCGCGATGCCATCGTGCGCAATCTCCGAATGCCCACCGGTGGTCTCGCGGGCAACTACGAAGAACTGCAGTCGGGTCGACCGCCGCGTGATGCCGCCGTCGTCGAGGCGATCAACTGGGGATTGATCGACCCGCGCGGGCGTCTGGCAGCCGACACGCTGGTCGAGTTCGAGCGGCTTCGCACGCGCGTCGGACGCGGGTACTTCCGCAACGACGACGGCGGCGGGTACGACTCGCATGAATGGGTGTTCATCGACCTGCGTGTCGCCGGAGCACTTCGTCGCGCAGGCTTCACCGCGGAGGCCGACGAGCTGCTTGCGTGGGTGACCGCGCAGGCCGACGCGAACTACGGACTCCAGGCCGAGTTGTTTCACTCCGAGACGGCAGACTATGTGGGCTCGATCCCGATGGTTGGATTCGGCGCCGGAGCCTACATGCTGGCCCTGCTGGATCGTGCGCAACCCGAGGCGGATCATCCGGAATGCTTCCCGCCGGAACGCAGCTCGACGACCTCCGCACGCGGTTGCTTCGCCGGACCCACGCACTCCTCATCTCGCCCGACATGGCTTCTGTTCTTGCTTCTGACGATCGCTCTCCGCGCGACCCGCACGCGCTCCCCCCTTTCTCCACCTCCCCCCGGACGGGGGGAGGTCGCCGCCGCAGGCGGCGGGCGGGGGCTCCGCGGCGCCTGTGGGTCCCTTCTCGCAGTCCTCGCACTTACGGCGTCGGCTTGTGGCCCGACGACTGCGTCGAACGACGGCGCCGCCGGCGACGCGGCTCTTCGCGAAGATGCGCCACCCACTGTACGCGGGCTTCCCGTCCGCGATTGCGTCACTCGTTTCGTCTTTCCTCTCGGCCGCTCGAACGAGTCCGTGTCCGTGGCGGGCGAATGGAACCAGTTCGTCGTCGGACGGGATCGAATGGTCGATGGATTGTTCTCTGGAACGTACCGCGCAGGACTGTCGCTCCCCGCCGGTGACTACGGATACAAGTTCGTCGTCGGCACTTCCGACTGGCGTCTCGACCCGACGCATGGCCTGTCGCGATATGTCGCCGGCGCCGAGAATTCCCGCGTGATTGTCCCCGACTGCCGCGTTCCGGAGCTTCGAGTCGAGCGTGCCGTCGCCACGCGTGAGGGTACGGTCGAGATCGACGTCCAGTACGTCGACGGCAGCGCCCGCAGCGGGCTCGACCCGACGTCTGTGCGGGTGTCCATGAACCGAGTCGCCCTTGCAGATGGTTCATTTCGCGTCGACCCCGCGACCGCACGAATCTCGATCCGCGTTGCGGGTCTCGATCGAAACAAGTACACGATTCGGATTGCGGCCGGCGATCGGTCGAGCCGCGCGGCCGTCGAGCGTTTCGTGCCGATGTGGGTCGAGGACGAGCCGTTCGAATGGACGGACGGCCCGATGTATTTTGCCTTCACCGATCGATTTCGAAACGGAAGTCCCGCCAACGATGCTCCCGTTGCGACGGTCGATCCGCGCGCGAACTATTTCGGCGGTGACTACGCCGGCGTGCTTCAGTCCCTGCGCGACGGCTACTTCGATGCGCTCGGAATCCGAACGATCTGGCTCTCGCCTCCCAACGCGAACACCAATGCTCCCGGCCGCGGAGTCGACGGGCGAATGTATTCCGCGTACCACGGATACTGGCCCACGGAGCCTCGCGTCGTAGAGGAACACTGGGGGACGCTGGACGATCTACGGGCGCTGACCGCGGAGGCCCACCGCCGTGGGATCCGTGTGATTCTCGATCTCGTTCAGAATCAGCTGCACCGCGAGCATCCCTATTTTCGATCGTTCGGCACCGATGGTTCGTTCAACGGCGATGGCAGTTGCGTCTGCGGTGGAATGAATTGCGATTGGGACAGTCACGCGCTCGACTGCTGGTTCACCAGCTATCTGCCGGACGTGAGCTGGACCCACATGCCCATGGTCGATCGCATGGCCGACGATGCCCTCTGGTGGTTGCTGGAAACTGACGCGGACGGCTTCCGCGTCGATGCGGTCAAACACATGCAGCACATCGCGAGTACGACGCTGCGCTCGCGGATTCACGAGACGCTCGAGGCGGGCAATGCCCGGTACTACCTTGTGGGCGAGACGTTCACTGGCGCCGACGGCCACGGGCTGATCCAGAGTTTCGTGTCCGATCGCGAGCTGTGGGGCCAGTTCGATTTCCCCATCTTCTGGAGTGTGGTCGGAGCGTTCGCGCAGAATGGCGGCACGATGACCGATCTCGACAATGCCGTGCGCACCGGCGAGCGTGTCTACCAGAACGCCACGATGTCTCCGTTTCTCGGCAACCACGACGTCGAACGATTCCTGTCGCGCGCCGCAGGTGATCTGCGCGGCAACACGATGGATCAAGCGTGGAACGATCCACCCGTCGCGCCCGACCGCGATGACCCGTACAACCGGGCGTTTCTGGCGTTCGCATTCTTGCTCACACAGCCCGGTGTGCCGCTGATCTACTACGGTGACGAGTTCGGAATGCCCGGCGCCGCGGATCCGGACAATCGGCGGCCGATGCGGTTCGGCGCGGCTCTCAATGCACGCGAGTCACGTCTGCTCGATCGTGTTCGCATCATCGCGCACGCGCGCGGAACGCTGCCGGGTTTGCGGCGCGGCGCCCGGCGGACGCTCCACACCGACGGCGACGGGTACATCTACGTGCGCGGTGCGGGGCCTGATCTCGTGCTGATTGCGATCAATCGCGGCACGACGTCGCGTGTGGTGCATGCCAATGTTCCGGCGGAACTCGGCGCAGAGGGAGCGACACTTCGGGACCTTCTCGGTGGATCGGGCGTGACGATCCGCAGCGGCGGCGTGGACGTCCCGTTCACGGCACAAGGTGCGTCGATCTGGGTTCGTTGAACGGGCACGGTTGCGTTCCCGCTCATCCGATCGGGTGCGGCGAGGTTTGCCATGCGCGAAGTTCCGGGAACGTTTTTGCGGCGCCGTCAGTCTCGCTTGTACATCGTGATCACACACGCCCCGCCGAGACCGAGGTTGTGCTGCAAACCGATCTTCGCTCCGTCGACTTGCCGCTTGTCGGCCTTGCCCCGCAGTTGCCACACGAGTTCCGTACACTGTGCAAGCCCGGTCGCGCCGAGGGGGTGACCTTTGCTGAGCAGTCCGCCGGAGGGGTTGGTGACGAACTTGCCGCCGTACGTGTTGTTGCCTTCCCAGATGAACTTCTCGGCCTCGCCCTCTTTGCACAGACCGATGGCTTCGTACGTCAGCAATTCGTTCGAAGTGAAACAATCGTGCAGCTCGACGACGTCGACGTCCTCGGGTCCGATGCCGGTCTTCTCGTAGACCTGTTTCGCGGCCCGGACGGCCATGTCGTAGCCAATCATCTTGATCATGCTGTCGTCGTTGAAACTCGATGCGTAGTCGGTCGTCATGGCTTGTCCGGCGATGTACACGGGACTTGCCATTCCATGCTTCCGCGCGAACTCGTCGGAGCACAGAACGGCGGCTGCTGCGCCACACGTCGGCGGGCAGCACTGATAGCGGGTAAGCGGATCGAACACTTCCTCGCTGGCGAGGATCTCGTCGACGGTGAGCTGCTGATTGAAGATCGCGTACGGATTGTTCGCTGCGTGCTTCCGGGCTTTCTCCGAGATCTTCGCGAACGTCTCCTTCTTCGTTCCGTACTTCCATCGGTACTCGCGGCCGGCGCCGCCGAACATCTGCGCGGCGGGAGGCGCCTGGGTGAAGCCTTGCAGCTTGGCCATGACGCCAGCGTGCTGATCGATCGGGTTGGTTCGGTCGGTAAATTTCGAGCCAAGCGCGCCCTTTTCCATCTTTTCGAAGCCCACGACCAGCACGCACTCGGCGACGCCACCCTCGATCGCTTGGCGTCCGAGCATCAGCGCCGTCGATCCGGTCGAGCAGTTGTTGTTCACGTTGAACACTGGAATGCCCGTGAGCCCAACTTCGTAGATTGCGCGCTGGCCACACGTACTGTCACCGAACACGTATCCCGCATACGCCTGTTCGATCGACTCGTATTTGACACCGGCGTCGCCGAGGGCCGTGCGCGCGGCGTTGGCCGCCATCACGTTGTACTCCTCGCTCGCGCCGGGCTTCGAGAACTTCGTCATGCCCACGCCGATCACATTCACTCGCCTGCCCATGGATGCACTCCTTCCGAATCGATGAAACACTCTCGCTGTGCGAGCGCACCGGGTGGCGCGCAACCGTCGAATCAAACTGTGCCGATCAGCCGGCAAGACCCTTCAAAAAGCCGAGCTTCTGCGCGGGGCGAACGTCGCCGTCGACCCGAAGTTGGCCGCGTTGGTGCAGGTCGCCCGCCGCGTGACCTTTGCAAAGATCGAGCAAGTCGCTGTCCGTCAGGCGGAATGTCGTCTCCGCGAGCGCGGCTTTGCCTTCGGTGACTCCACCCTTGCCGTTCTTCAAGTCGACCGTCCACGCCCCGTCGGGATCCGTGACCTGAAACTGCATCACGGCCCCCACCTCGCTGACGAGTGCCGGAGTCTTCGAGATGCGATCGGCGAGCGCCTTGAAGATCGCGGCCGCATGCGCGCCCGACTTCGCCGGTGCGGTCGTCTGGGCCGCGGCAGCCCCCGCGCCGGACGCCCGCGCTTTCATGATTGCCGAACGTGCCTGCTCCGGGTCGATCGACTTCAGAAACGTGAGCTTCTGCGAAGCCATGATGTTTCCCGAGATCTTGAGCTTGCCGCCAAAGTAGAGCTTCTGCGCATCGGCCTTGCCACTGGTCATGTCCATGAAGTCGGCGTTGGACAGTTCCAGTGTGCAGTCGGCTTTCTCCGCGACGCCGGGCGTTACTCCGCCCGTGCCGTTCTTCAAGTCCACGAGCCAGCCCGTGTCCGGATTCGTGAGTTTGAACTGGAAGGTCGTGCCGATCTTCGCGACCAGCTCGGGATGACGCTCGATGTGGTCTCGGATGCTCACGAAGACGTCTCCGCTGTTCAGCTCCCCGCCGTCGGACGCAGGCGCTGCAGCGGGCGACGGCTTCGCCCCGGGCGGAGCACTGGCAGACGCGCCGCCGCCAGGGACGTAGCCCGCGGCGACCATCGCTTGGCGCGTCTTTTCGGGATCGATCTTGGTCAGGAAGTCCAACTTCTGCGAAGCCATGACGTTGCCCGAGATCTTGAGCTTGCCGCCGAAGTACAGCTTTTGCGGGTTGGCCTTGCCCATCGCCATCGCGTGGAAGTCTTCGTCGGACAACTCGAGTGTCACGTCGGGTTTCACGTCACCCGCACCCTCGATCAACGCACCCTTGCCATTCTTCAGATCGAGTGTCTGAACGCTGTCGGGATTGGTGAGCTTGAACTGGAACACCGTTTGGATCTTGGCGGCGAGATCCGGAGTCGTCGCGACGTGATTTCTGATTCCCCAGAAGACGTCGGCCGACGTTGGCTCGCCCGACGCGGCGGCCGGTGCCGACGGGGATGCGGCTGCGGGTGCCGACGCTGGCGCCGCGCTCGCCGTTGCGCCTGCTGCGGCCCTCGCCTTTGACTGCGGGATCTCCTTGTATAGCTCGACGGCAGCGTTGCTGATGACCACCTTGTCGCGTTCTTTCACTTTCGTTCGGAACAGAATCCGCGTGTCTGACTCTTTCCACATGTCGGTGATCAGCGTTTCGCCGGGATACACGGTCTCCGCGAATCGCACTTTGACGCTCTTGAAGTACCGTGGATCGCCCTTGGCAAACTTGTTCAGCACATGTCGAGTTGCAAAGCCGAAGGTGCATAGTCCGTGAAGAATGGGTTTGTCGAACCCGAACGCGGACGCGAAACTCGGATCGGCGTGGAGCGGGTTCCAATCGCCGGACGAAAGCCGGTAGAGCAACGCCTGGTTCGCGTAGGTTTTTTCTTCCACGGTGGCGTCTGGCGCTCGCGTCGGCGCGGCATTCGCATCGCCCGCCGGCCCGCGCTCGCCTCCCCAACCGCCCGCGCCGCGGACGAACATGCTCGCTTCGTTCCGGATGAGCAGGTCGCCCGATTCGTCGTAGCTGAGAATCTCACTGACGACGACGGCGTTCTTGCCCTTGTCCCAGATGTCTTTGATTTTCACGCGGTGCGTGAGCTTCGCGTTCGGCGGCAATGGGCGCGTGACTTCGGTGTACTGCTCGCCATGGAGAATTCGCTCGAATCCGTAGTTCAACCCCGGCGCAGTCACTCCCTTCTTCGCCTGCTCGAGAATGGCACTGATGGCCGGCGTGACACCGAACGTGGGAATGGCACGGATGCCGTCGGAATGCATCTCGTAGACTAGGCGAAGGTCGTTGTCGTCGAGCGGGTCGCGCGCAGCGCCGACGCTGAGGGCGTACAGGGCGAGGTCCTTCTCCGCGTAGCTGCCTTGGATCGGCGGAAATTCGTAGCCCAGCGCCTGGTCGAGGTCGATGAACTCGTTGCCGCCTTTGCTCTTCGCGCTCACGTTTGCCACGAGCGGCTGCATCGACGCGTTGATGTCCGTCGGGTGCGTGCTCTTCGAAAAGTCGGCGATCGCGCTCCAGTTGCTCGCAACGTCGTCGATGCTGAATGCCCTGCCGAGCTTGAACGACTTGCCTTCGGTCCGTTCCCACCGGAGTTTCGCGAAGAAACCGGCCCCCACTTCGAAGAGGCCGCCATTCTCTTCGCTCGACTCGTGGCAAAGGTACGCCACGAGCGGCGAGACGAACTCGGGCTTGAGCTGCTCGACGAGTTCCTTCGGCAGCACGGTTTCCGTCAGTCGCGAGCCTGCAAGTGGAGCAATCGTGTTCGAGAGCACGTTCTTCTTGCGACCTTCGATGGCCAGCGTATTCGACAACCCAAGCAATCCCAGCTTCGCGGCGCTGTAGTTCGCCTGACCGAAGTTTCCGTAGATCCCGGCGGCCGATGCCGTGAACACGATGCGCCCGTAGCCCGCGTCGCGCATGTGGTTCCACGCCGCGTGCGTCACGCGAAACGCGCCGAGGACGTGCACGCGAAAGATCAGATCCCAGTCTTCCTGGGTCATCTTCTGGAAGCTGACGTCGCGGAGAATGCCTGCGTTGTTGATGACGATGTCGATGCGCTTCCACGTGTCGAGCGCCGTCTGGATGATCTTGGCCCCGTCCTCGACGCTGTCGTAGTTGGCAACGGCCTCTCCGCCCGCGGCCTTGATCTCCTGCACGACCTTGTCGGCTGCAGCGCTGCTCTTGCCGCCGCCGGTGGCCGCACCGCCGAGATCATTGACGACGACTTTGCACCCGCGACTGGCCAGGAGCAGCGCATGCGCTCTCCCGAGACCGCCACCGGCACCGGTGACGACTGCGACACGACCATCGAAACGCAACGGGTCCGACATGGGAAACCTCGGGTTCGGGATTCTTTCGCGTGCGAAGTATCGGGACGCACGGAACTCGGGTCAAGGCCCGACTGAATCGCCGTTCAGTATTCGCGGCGGGCCCCGCGGCCGCCCGTCAGCGCCTCCAGGCACGGGAATCCAACAGCGTTGCGAGAAACGTCCGCGGGATGTCCTCGTGTGCGACCGCCGTGCGCATCGCGAACACCGGCGCGCTCCAGATCGCTTCCGCGGGGGGCGCGAGCAGGGGGTGGTCCACGACGCTTCCGCGCGGCGCGCCCATAGGAAGAGCGGATGCGGTCTGGCCGATGAACGCGCGGCTGCGCGGGCCAGTGCCTTCGCGATCGGTGTAAATGATCGTCAGCCGGCGAGCGTCCGGCAAACGGGGGTCGAAGTCTGCGCGGTGTGTGCGGACCCAGTCGGAAAACTCAGGGCGTGCTCGGTAGAGCGCATCGAGCAAGTGCAGCTCGTGAACGTCGACGCCACCGTGCGCGAGGATTTCCGCCGCCGGTACGAACGCGCCACTGTGCGCGACGAGTGCGACGCGCTGCACGGCATCGAGTGTCACGTCGGCTCGGAGGTGTGCGCGAACCGCTGGCGACGAGACGATCTCGCCAAGCATGCGTCGGAGTCCGCCGTCAGTACTCAGTCGGCCACCCGCGCTGGACGCGGCGTCGAACGCGAGCTGCGGCACGACGAGGATCGCGGCGATCCCCGCCCGGTCGAACTGCGCCGCGACGTCCATCGCGAAGCGGAGCGGACCGCCCGGCGTGCACGGGGCGTTCTCGCGCCCGACGACTACGGACACGCAGCCGAACCAGCCGTGCAGAAAGACGACGACGCCGAACGTTCGGACCGCTCGCAACGAGTTCGGTCCGCGCACGAAGACGTCGGGGTGAGTAGAGAACGGTGCGGATCCAAGCGGTAGGGTCTCCGTCCAGGACGTGACGTCTGCGGCACGCGGCGCGATGGCGGATGCATCTCCGATGCCGGTGGAACGTGCGCGCGTGGCGGCGTCCGCAGCGGCGGATCCATCGCGACGGGACTCACTCGGACTGGGCACGGGTCGTGATGGGCCGCGACAGGAGGCGAGTGCCGCGATGAGGGCAATGATCGCGATGGTCCGGCCCTTGGTCACGGGTCGGCCGTTCGCGGTCTCGCTCAGTGCTGCGCGTCGGGGCTGGGCGCGTCGTGGGGCATCGCTTCGGTCGAACCCCGGGTCGGTCGCTCGGCCCACACCTGCGAGATGACTTGTTCGGTCTGCTCGCGTTCGGAGATCGTGCCGATGGGCTTGAACGTGCCGAACACCAGATCCCAGGTCGGCATGCTGACGCCGTAACACGCCTCGGGATACTTGAAGTGATGAACCATGTGGTAGCGGCGAAGCCACTTGCCCACGCCCGATGTCGGCCGCGCGTGGTGCGTGTAGTAATGCACCCAATCGTACGCGACGTATCCCACGGCGGATCCCGCGATCAGCGGCGGCGCGAGATGCGGTCCGGTGCCGAACCAATACGCGATGATGACCAGTGCGGCCGGCGGCCAGATGAACAACGGCGGAAGCACGAGGCGGTATTCGTCTTCGGGAAAATCGTGGTGGTAGCCGTGGATCAGAAACGCGCGGACGCGGCCCCACGGCGAGTCGCCCGCCGCCATGTGGAACAGCCAACGATGCAGACAGTACTCGACGAACGAGAGAATGAACCAACCAGTGAAGAACAGGCCGATGGTCTTCAGTGGTCCGGTCGCGACGTCGGTCCAACCGCGGTAGAGCCCCCACGCCATGATCGGGCCGAACCACAATCCCGGCGTGATCCAGTGCGCTTTGCCGAAGTATTTCTCGATGATCGGAAAGTTGAGGACGTCGATCGTCTTGGGACGCAGTTTCCGCGGTCCGTGAATCTCGGGCAGCTTGCCATCCGCCGCATCGAGAAATCGCTGCGTGAAGATCGATGTGAGCAGGCTCATGACGCCGCCTCCATTACCACACTTCGATGCAGGGCACTCGTCCCGTGCCAACCGGTGGGTGCGAAATCTTGTACGCACCCCACACGAATTCAAGGTCCGGCGGTGCCATCCCTCGCGGACTACAGCGGTATGTCGATCCGGGCGACGACATCACGAATGACACGCTCGGCGTCGTCGCGTGCAGACTCGCCCAGCATCGCGGAGACGCCGGCGTCCGTGCCCGACAGGCGGATGCGATGGGCGAGCGCCGGGACGGCGAGTTCGGAGAAGTCATCGGGGATCACGAACGTTCGTCCGTGTACGAGCGCGCGCGCACAGGCCGCGCGCACGAACGACTTGCCGCCCCGCGGAGACACACCCGTCACGATGCCCTCTTGCATTCGCGTCGCCTGGACGATCGCATACGCGTAGTCCAGCACCGACGCATCGACGCGGACGTGATCGATCTGTTGTTGTGCGCGAACGAACGCTTCGGCCGTCACCGCGGGTTCGAGATCTTCGACGGTGTCCTCCTGCCGCGAGAGCAGCATCTGCTTTTCGACTTCCTCGGAGGGATAGCCCACGCGCGTGCGCAGCAGAAATCGATCGAGTTGCGAGTCGGGCAGTGGGTACGTTCCCGCGTTGTCGTCGGGATTCTGCGTGGCAATCACGATGAACGGCTCGTCGAGACGATGCGTCGAGCCGTCCACGGTCACCTGTCGCTCGCTCATGGCTTCGAGCATTGCGCTTTGGGTGCGCGGCGTTGCGCGGTTGATCTCATCGGCAAGCACGACGTTCGTGAAGATTGGCCCGGGCTTGAACACGAACGTTCGATCGGCCGAGTCGTAGACGTTCACGCCCAACACGTCGGAGGGCATCAAGTCGCTCGTACATTGAATGCGCCGGTAGTTCGCGCCGATGGCACGCGCGAGCGCGCGCGCAAGCGTCGTCTTGCCCACGCCCGGGATGTCCTCGATGAGCAGATGTCCGCGTGCAAGTACCGCGATCACCGCGCGTTCGACGATGTCGTCCTTGCCGACGAGGGCCGTCCCTACGCACTCCCGCAGCCGTTTCGACACATCCTGCGCGCGAAGGATGTCGTGGGTCGGCGCGATGCGAGCAACTTCGGCCATGCAGACCGTTATGGTGTACCAGAACGGGGTCCCGACGCTACCTTCCTTGCGGCGGCGCGCTGGGGCGCTCGCTCCTCGGTTGCGGCATCCCGCCGGGCGGGATGGTCCGCGGTCGTTCCGGCGCAGGAAGAACGACGTCTAGGCGAATCCCGCCCTGTTCGTCGGGATGAGCCTGCAAGCCGCCTCGGTGCAGCGACACGACGCCGCGGGCCACGGAGACCGCAAGGTTGAGGCCAGCGGGAGCGCGGGCTCCGCTGGGTGCGAAGTCGAACGGATCAAACAGCTTCTGCAGCGCGTCCCGCGACGGGGTCGTGCCGCCGCCGCGAATCGAGAACTCCACCGACGACACTTCGCGGCGTACACGCATCGTGGCTCTTCCGTCACTGCCCGGACGCAACAGGGCGAATGCAACGAGCGCACCGAGCGCGTGGGCGAACCGCTCTTCGTCGGCGAACGCGCGTAGCCCCGATTCACCTTCGACGTCGACCGAACACTCCCCGCGGCCCGGGGCGTTGCGCGCGCGCTCGAGTGCCTCGGTGCGCGCGAGTTCGAGCACCCGATCGACCTCGATGAGCGGACGCGAGATGTCCAGTCGTCCCGCGTCGATTCGAGCGTGGTCGAGCAGGTCATCGACGAGCCGCAAGAGATCACGGCCGCCGCGCGCGAGCGCATCGAGACTTTCCTGTTGGCCACTGGACAACTCGCCCTCGACGCCCGAGAGGAGCAAGTCCGCGAATCCCAGCACGGAATTCAGCGGTCCCCGAAGATCGTGCGAGACGCTCGCAAGTACGAACGAGCGCAACTTCGCGGTCTCCGCGCGAACGTCGACCGCGCGACGTTGGTCTTCGGACATGCGAATCAGCGTGGTCGCGAGTGCGTCGAGCGCGAGAGCCATGTCGCGCACTTCCGGAATGCTACGGGGCCGCGCGATTCGCAGGGTCACGGTGCGAATGTCCGACGTGCCGACAACGGTCATGCGCCGCGCAGCGTCTTCGACGTCCCGGCTTGCGCTGCGGCCAATGCGTTGGCCAACGGCCGCAGCGAGCAGTGCTGCGATGAGCGCGATCGGAATGCTCATCCAGGCCGGGGCCGGAGACGCGGCTTCGGGCGGAGCGACCACCCAGTCGCGAATGCCACGGGTGACCGTCACACCCGCCGAGCGCAGCGCCTCGACGGCTCCGTCGAGCCCAGATTCGGTCTCCCCCGGACGTCGCTCGACGCTCAGCGCCAAGTTGATCACGTCGTTCGCTGCGGACTCCTGTTCGAACTGCACCGCGTGCTGATTTGCCAGCACGAGCAGCGTGCCAATCAACGCCGCTGCGCTTGCGGGCACTCCGATCGCGAACGCAACGCGGAACGCCATGCGGTCGATCGGGGGACGCACCGTCGCCGCGAGGTCTTCGTCGGTCTCCCGATCGGTCCGGAGGGTCTCGACGAGCGGGCGCAACGCGGTTCGAAGCGCCGCGTAGATGACCAGCGCACCCAAGAGCGCACTGACCGCGCCAAGGTGCGCCGCGGTCGTTCGTCGTGCGTCGAGGCCGCCGCCGAGGGGAAGATACCCCAGCAGAAGCGCTGCGGCGCCCACGATGCCGGCGAGCGCGGCTCCGCGCCGCGGCGCGGCGTAGAGCGCATGCCGATCGCGTGGATCGGCGAGAGTCTGTGAAATGTGCGCCGCCGTCGCGCGGCGGATCATCGGTGCCCACGTAGCGGTCTGAATCCCGAACGCGACGAGCACAATGACGGCGCCGAGAAGACCGCCGAGAAGCATGTCGTACCGCCCCGCAGCGTCGCCGCCCATGACAAGCGGGACGAGCACCGAGTACGCCACCAACGCTGCAAACACGACGAACGCGAACGCCGCGAGGATGCGTCGCACGATGCCCGCGGCGGTGATGCGTTCGGTCACTCGAAACCCGCCTGCGCGAGCGCAGTCATGCGAAGTGGGAGCGTCGCGATGAACGTGCTGCCGCGACCGATCTCGCTCTCGGCCCCGAGCGTCCCGCCGTGCAATTCGACGAGCGCAACCGTGATCGCAAGACCCAGTCCCGCCCCCGAGCGACTGCTCTCTCCCGAACGCCCGCGTTCGAACGGCTTGAACAGGCGTTTCAGATCGCGAGGATTGATCCCCGGCCCGTTGTCACGCACGGCAATGACCGCCTCGCGGCCTTGGAGCCGGATGTGAATCGTGACTTCGCCGCCCGCGTGCTCGATTGCGTTGTGAACCAAGTTCGTGATCGCGCGTCGAAGAGACACGCGGTCGCCCTCGACGATCGCGTGGGGCTCGCCGACGACGACGATCCCGATCTTCTTGCGCCGCGCAAATCCCTCGGCTTCGCGCGCGACCTCTCGGGCCACGTCGACGACGTCCACCGGTTCGGGATGAATCGAAAATCGGCCGCTCGCGATCGCGGACAAATCGAGCACATCGTCGACCAGTGTGAGCAAGTGCGCTCCCGAACGCGCGATCATCTCGACGTCCTCGCGCTGCATGGCCGACAGCTCGCCGTCGACACCCGACAGCAGCAAGTCTGCAAAGCCGATGATCGAGTTGAGCGGCGTGCGCAGTTCGTGGCGAAGTGTCGCGATGAGCGCTTCTCGACGGCGCTCGGCGTCTTCGAGCCGAACGAGCGCGGCGCGATGCGCATCGAGTTCCTCGCCGAACCGCCGCTGAAGTCGGTTGAACGCGGTCACCAGCGCACCGACTTCGTCCACCGCTCGGCTCGGAAGCGGCTCGAGCACCGCCGCCTCGCCGCGGGCCATCCTGCGCGCGCGATCCGTAATCGCGGCGACGTCGTTGGTGATGTCTCGCGCGACGACGAGCGCGGCACCGAGTCCGAGCGCGCCGAGGGCCGTGAGGACACTGAGCAACTCGACGACCAGCGTTGCGACGGCACCGCGACGCGACGTGAGCGGGATCGCGACGATGACGCGCCAGGTGCCGCTGGCCTCGAGGGGTTCGGTTGCGACGAAATACGTCGTGTCGTCGACTGCAATTTCGTCCCGCACGCGGAGGCCTCGCACACGGGGATCCCGCGCGGAAAGCGGCGGCGGGGGCGCGCCAGTCGCGACGAAGCCCTGCGGGTCGAGAAGTGAAATCACACAGCCGGCGCGAGAGCTCGTCCGTTGTGCCAGCGGCCCCCACTGTTCGCGGGGCACGCCGCTCAGCCGTCCGACTGTGAGCCGCGCGAGGAGAACGGCACGGCGCTCGATGCCGTCGCGCGCAGCACCGGCGGAAATCGACGCGCCGGCGATCGCAGCAAACAACCCCACGATCGCCACGGCGGCAGCGGCAGCCACGGCCACGCGCTGAAGCAGTCCGCGTTCGGAACTGGCGACGAGCGGTGGCACCGACGCGGTCATGATGGTTCAGACGAGGACCGAATCGTCGATCTCTTCCGCTTCCTGCGCGATCACGTTCAGCGTCTCGTCGTCGCGTCGCACAGCCAGATCGTACAGTCGCGAGAGCAGCGTCGGTCGATCCTTGACCATGGGCAGAAATCGGTCGGCCGAGAGTTCGAGCGAAACGACCGGCGTTGTTGCGACGACGGACGCGGTGGCGGGCCTGCGCAGCACGAGGCCAATTTCGCCCACGCAGCTGCCAGCCGAGAGCGTCGCGATGCGCAACATCTCTCCGGTCTCGTCTTGGCGTCGCACGTCGACCGAGCCCGCGGCGATCAGGTGCAATCCGCCCGTCGGCTCGCCCTGCGCAAGCAGCGCGTTGCCGGCTTCGAACGTCCGTGTTGCGAACAGCTGCGAGAGTCCCTCGCGCTCATGCGTCGGGATCTCGCGAAGAATGAACGACGTTCGCATGACGTTGTCCACGAGACGCTTGTGGCAAAACGCGAGCACTTGATCGCCGACGGCGGGCACATCTCGTGCGGCTTCGTCGAGCGCCGCGCGCGGAGCGACGAGAACCAACCCGCCGCGCGTTGCCGTCACCGTCGCCGCGCGAGGTGCATCCGTGACCAGCGCCATTTCGCCGACGATCGCGCCCGCGCCAAGCACCGCGAGTTCCGTCTCGTCCTCGCCCTCCACGCTTCCTGCGCGGGCTACGCGCACTTCGCCACGCGCGACGATGATCGCTCCGTCGCCGCGCTCGCCTTCGCGCAGCAGCACCTCACCGGGCGCAACGGCACGGACCTCGAGCGCCTTTGCGAAGCGCACGAACGCCGCGGTCGGCAAGGCACTCCACAAGGGCAGATTCCCGCTGTGCGGCGCAATTTTCTTCGGCCGGACCACGGCCTTGAGCGCCGCGTCCGCTCTTGCGATCAGTTCGTCGCGCCCGATCGACGGTGCCAGCGCTTCGACGGTGTCGCTCTTCAACGGGGGGGGAGCCGCAGATCCCTTCGGTGCGTCGTTGCCAAACTGCCGTGCGACCGTCTCGAGGGGCGTGTCGCGCCCGGTCGCGGCGCACAGTGCAAGGGCCGCGGCGACTGCGTGCGGGACGAGCCCGTGATTCATCAACAATACGAGCGCGAGTTCGTAGGCCTGCACGGCGAGCGGCGAGCGCCCAACCGCCGCAAGCGCGCGACCGACGATGTCCGCGGCGGCGGCGCCGGAGCCTTCGTCCGCCAGCGCGGGAATCGCGCAGCGGAGTGTCGCGTCATGATCGCCACGCGCAAGCGAATCGAGGGCGTGATCCAGCGCGTGCGTTGGGGCCAACGGGCGAATCCGCGACGGGCGGGGTGCGAAGGACGTCATCGGTGCAATCATAGCGCGCGTCTGTCACGTTCCGGATCGCATTCCGCGTTCGGTGTCCTCCGGTATGCTCCGGCATCCCGATGGAAACGACCGAGACACTTCGCACCAGGTCCACCGCTGCTCTCTGGCTGTGGACGGTCGTGATGCTCGCGCCCGGCTGCGGGCGGTCGGCGGGTCGCGCGGAGCCTGGCGCGCATGCGTCCCTCGGGGCGTCGCCTGGTGCAATCGATTCGGCCGGCGGCAGTGCGCTCGCGGGCGCCGACGCCGCGAGTGCGCTGGACCTCGCACGTACGAACGATGCCCGCTTGGCCACGGGCCGGTCGCACGAACATGCTTCCCGGGAACTGATGGCACTCGTCGATCAGATCGCCAACCGCGTGGCGAGCGTGCGGCACCTTGCGATCCTGCGACCCATTCAGCGAGGCGTGCTCGATCGTGACGAGATCGTCGCGCGCTTGCGCACGCGCGTGCGACACGAGTATCCGCCCGGCGAGATCGAGCTCGAAGCGCAGGTGTACCGGTTGCTCGGAATGATCCCCGAGGCGATGAACTACGAGGCCACGGTGTTCGACTTGCTCGAGGAACAAGTCGCCGGATTCTACGATCCCGACGCTCGTCAGTTGTTCATCGCGTCGTGGCTCGGCGCGGAACTGCAGACGCCGACCCTCGCGCACGAGATCGATCACGCGTTGCAAGACCAGCATTTCGACATCGCTCGATTCACGCACCATGTGCGCGGAATGGGCGACGCGCAGACGGCGGCGATGGCCGTGATCGAAGGCGATGCCACGGCGGCGATGCTGGAGTTCATGCTGTCGTCCTCCGGCCGTTCGATCCAGCAGCACGATCCGAACCTCGAGGGCGACTCGATGTTTTCCGACACGAGCACGGCCGCGTCGAGTCAGCGCCTTCGTCGTGCGCCGCACGCGCTGCGTGAGATGTTGATGTTCCCGTACCGCGCGGGTCTGGAACTGTGCCTTCGGGCGTACCGAGCCCGCGGCAATTGGACCGACGTCGACGCACTCTTGCGAACGCCGCCGCCGTCGACGGAGCAGGTTCTGCACGCGGACAAGCTGCGAACGCACGAGCCGCCGATCGCCGTCCCCGCGAGTGTTCCCGCGTCGCTCTCGCCCAACTTCGTCGTTGCCTACGACGACGTTCTCGGCGAACTCGGACTGCGACTCGCGCTCGAGCCGAACTTCCCCCGGCCGATCAGCTCGGAAGCCGCCGCAGGATGGGGCGGAGATCGAGTGGTGCTGCTCGAGCCTCGTGGCGCCGCACCGGCCGCGGCACTCGCCCAGAGCGTTCTCGTGTGGACGATCGAATTCGACCCGGGTCCCCGCGCCGCACCCGATCGCGAGGCGATCGAATTCGAGCGGGCGGGAGCGCAGACACTGGCGTCACGCCACGCCCGCGGCATTGCGCGGAGCGTCCCGAGATTTACGCGCGTGATCGAGACGTCGCCGGGTCGGGTCGCCGCAATTGCGCGCGCCGGGCGGCGCGTGTGGATCATCGAAAATGCCCCGTTGGAAGCCGTCGAACGTTGGGTGTTCTGAACACCGGGTGTTCTGACGACGCGCGCGGGACGCACACTGCTTGCGTTTGCTCCGTCGTCGGGATAGCCCGCTCGGACGCATGAGCGATCGTCGCGCGATCGTCGTCTACGGGGCGACTGGTTTCACGGGAGGGCTCACGGTCGATGCCCTCGTGTCGCGCGGCGTTCGTCCCATCGTCGCGGGACGCAACGATGCTCGGGTGCGCGAGATCGCGGCGCGACACGGGCTCGACGACGCGCATGTCATCGTCGCCGATTCGTCGCAACCTCACGAGATCGCGCGCATGGTCGAACGCGCCGCGGTCGTCGTTTCGTGCGCGGGGCCGTTCGTGCAATTCGGTGAGCCCGTGGTCGCAGCGTGCGCGTCGCGGGGTGTGCACTACGTCGACAGCACGGGCGAAGCGGCGTTCGTGCAGATGGTGTCGCGACGCTACGAAGCGACGGCACGTGCGCGCAAGTGTGTGCTCGCGCCCGCGATGGCGTTCGAGGTTTCCGTCGCGGACGCCGCAGCCGAACGCGCCGCCAACGGCCTCGAGGGGACGCTCGACGTCGAGATTGCGTACGCGTCGTCGAAGGGAACGACGTCGCGCGGCACACGCGCGTCGATCGCGGAAATGCTCTTGCGGCCCGGGCTTCGATTCGAACACGGGGAATTGCGCGAGGAGCCGCTCGGGGCGATTGTGCGCGATGTCGTGTTTGCCTCGCCGTTCGGCACCCGACACGCCGTGTCGTTTGCGAGTCCCGAGTTGCTCACGATCCCGCGGCATGTGAACGCAGACTCCGTGCGGACGTTGATGTCGATGCGCAATGCCGGCGCCGTACGCAAACTGGCCGCGGTCCTCCGGTTCTCCGCCCCTGTGGCCGGTGGGCTGCTTCGTCGCGCGCTCTCGCGGGGCGAACCATCGCCGTCGCCCGAGCAGCGAGCCCGCGCTCGATTCCAAGTCGCCGCGCGCGTGAAAGAGACGACCTCCGGGCGCGGACGGACCGTGATCGTGAGCGGCAACGACCCGTACGGCTTGTCGGCGGTCTTCCTCGCCGAGGCCGCGATCCGGCTCTCGCAGACGGACCCGCCGGGACGTGGATTGCTCGCCCCGTCGCAGGTCCTCGGAGCGGGGCGCATCTTGGGGCTGATTCAGCCGTTCGACGGCAGCGTCCACGACGAGCGGTTCGGAACGTGATCGCGTCCGCACGCGGGCGGCCGGAATGGCGCTCACGGCCGTGAACGTTGTATGGCGTGCGGCGGATGATTGACTCGTCGGACCCCCCCCCGCGGCCTCCCGCGCCGCCACGGACCGGCGACGAAACGATCGAGGTCCCGGGACGAGAGCCCACGCAGGGCGAAGATCGCACGATCGAGTTCGAATCGAGTCGCAGGCCGTTGTCTCCTGCAGAGTCCACCGTGCCGTTCGATCTCGTGCGCCGCGACGATTCTCCTTACGCGCTCGTCGACGCTTCTGAGCGCGCGCCCGAGCCCGTTCCCCTTCCCGCTGCGACTCCCACGCCCGTTTTGCCTTCCGCGCGCCGGCTGCCCACCGTCGTCTTCGTCGCACTCGCAATCGCGACCGGCCTCGTCGCCGGTGGGCTGATCGCGTTCGTTCATCGCCCCGCGAGTGTTCGCGCGCACCGCGTCGGATCTGGGCCCGAACGCTCGCCGGCGCGCGCGCCCGTGACCATCGCGGCGCGTGCCACGCCGGATTCACCGGTCACGCCCGTCGTCACGGTGATTCCGAACTCGGACGCCGGCGCGATCGCACGCCGTTCGTGGCCACCGCCGCTGCTCAATCCGACCGCACATTTGCGCACCGCGTGGGATCTCGCGCTCGGCCGCCCCGGTTCGCGCGAAGTGCTGTTCACGTTCGACGACGGGCCCAATCCCGGCACGACCGACCGTCTGCTCGGAATCTTGGACCGGTTCCATGTGCACGCCGTGTTCTTCGTAAGCGGTTGGAGGCTCGAGGCCGAAGAGCCGCTGCGATCTCGGGCCCGCGCAATCCTGCGCGATGAATTTCAGCGGGGACATGTCATCGGCAATCACACGGTGCATCATCGAAATCTCGCAGCAGCTCGCGTTGAAGACGTGGCGACCGAGATCGATCACAACGCCGACTTGATTCACGAAGTCATCGGCGAGCGACCCCATTTGTTCCGGCCGCCATATGGTGCGTACTCGGCCGACGTCCAGAGACTCATCGTGGCGCGCGGGCTCGAATTGTCGCTGTGGAGTGTGGACTCGCACGATTGGCAGCGCGTCGGAGACGCGCAGGGCGTCGCGATGAACGTGATTACGCTGTTGGGGAACATGGCGGGAGGGACGGTGCTCTTGCACGACACGCACCCGTGGAGCGTGCGAGCGGCGCAAATGGTGTTGCAGTGGCTCGAAGGGGAGAACCGCTCGCGCACGGCGGATCACCGGCCAACCTATCGTGTCGTCGACGCCGCGGAGTTCCTCGTCGGCGCGCGGGAGCGACTGCCGCTGATCCAAGCCGAGATCGCGGCGGCCGAGCGTGAACGGCGTCACGCCGACCGCGGTGCACACGCACCGACGAGCGATGCAGGGTTGCCCGCTGCGGATGCGGGGCGTCCCGAGGCCGCGCCCGATGCGGCAGCGAGCGACGCGGGGAACGGCGTGCACGCGCACGACGGCGGCGAACCACTTGCGCGCGACGCGCAGGGCTTGCGTGCTCTCGACGCCAGGGTCCGGTAATTTACGCGGATTTATCGCGATTCGGCGCTCCGGTCACGACGGCATGCGAGATGCTGCGTCCCGCTCGACGTCGATGTCACTCCACCGCGATGCAAGTTCTGGCGACGCGCTCCGCCGACGCGTCCCGGCGACGCCGTTCGACCAGCACCCGCTGCTGGCGATCTGGGAAGTGACGCAGGCGTGCGACCTCGCGTGCGCGCATTGTCGAGCATGCGCGACGCCCTCTCGCGACGCCGCCGAACTCACGACCGACGAAGGCAAGCACCTGCTCGAGCAAATCGCGGCGATGGGCACGCCGCTCATGGTTCTCACCGGCGGTGACCCCGCCAAGAGGCCGGACCTCGTCGAGTTGGTTTCGCATGGCACGCGGGCCGGATTGACGATGGCCGTGACACCCTCGGGCACACCGCTGTTCACGGGCGAACTGCTCGAATCACTGCGCGACGCGGGCATGCAACGATTGGCCGTCTCCGTCGACGGTGCGGCCCCCGAGACACATGACGCGTTCCGCGGCGTGCGCGGGAGCTTCGCAGAGAGCGAGCGAATTCTGCGGACGGCGAACGCGCTCGGCGTGCCGGTCCAGGTGAACACCAGTCTCGGACCGCACAACCTCGACCAGATCGAAGCGATGGCAGATTTTGTGGCGTCCGTCCGCGCCGTTCTGTGGAGCGTCTTCATCGTTGTTCCGACCGGCCGGGCCACGCGGTCGCTGCTGTTGCCCGCGTCGCGGCTCGAGGCGGCGTTGGAGCAGCTTGCGACGATCGCGCAGCGCGGAGGGTTCGATGTGAAGACCACCGCGGCGCCGCAGTTTCGTCGCGTGATGTTGCAGCATCACGAACGTCGCTCGACCGTGGGGATCTTGGACGACGTAGACGAAGCCGGCGTCGTCAAGGGTCCGCGAGGAATCAATGACGGCGTCGGCTTCGTATTCGTCTCGCACCGCGGCGAAGTCTTCCCGAGCGGTTTTCTTCCGATCGCTGCGGGGAATGTGCGTGACGCGTCGATCGCCGACGTCTACCGTGGACACCCGATGTTCACGCAGTTGCGCGACCTCGATGCCATCGGCGGCAAGTGCGGCGTGTGCCCGTTCAAGCGAGTGTGCGGCGGTTCACGCGCGCGGGCGTTTGCGATGACGGGCGACATGATGGGCGAAGATCCGCTGTGCCCTTACTCGCCGCCCGGCTGGAACGGCGGCAGCGCTCCGCCGCGCGAATGACCGCGGGGCTTCGCGCGCAGCGTTGCGACGTGGCCGTCGTCGGCGGCGGCGTTGCGGGGCTGTCGACGGCGCATTTTGTCCTGCGTGCGCGGCCGGGTGCGGACGTTCGGGTGTTCGAACGCGCGAGCGCGCTCGGCGGCAACGTCAAGACCGTGCGTCGTGACGGATGCGTCATCGACATGGGACCCGACGCGATCCTCACGCGGCCAGACGCCGCAGTGGAACTGTGCCGCAACGTCGGACTCGCGGACGCGCTCGTCGCGCCGGGCGCCGACGCGCGAACGGTGTTCATCGCGCGCGGCCGTCGCCTGATCCCGATGCCGGAGGGCATGGCGTTCGGAATGCCTCGCAGTGTGCGGCAGCTCGCGTTCACTCCGTTGCTGTCCTGGCGCGGGAAGTTCCGCGCGGCACTCGATCTCGTCCTCCCGGCGCACGCGCACCCAAAGGGCATCTCCGTCGGCGCGCTGGTCGACGCTCGTTTCGGTCGTGAAGTGAAAGATGCGCTCGTCGAGCCGATCGTCGGCGGAATCTACGCGGGCGACGTCGACCGGCTCGATGCTCGGTACGTCATGCCGCAATTCGCGGACGCGAACGGCAGCTTGATCCGTGCGCTGGCGCGCGCGCCCGCGTCCACGGGTTCGCCGTTCCGCGCGCCGCGAGACGGCATGGACCAATTGATCGGCGCGCTCGTGGCGTCGGTCGGTTCCGCACGCATCGAGTCGGACAGCCCGCTGGGAGTGCTCTCGCGCCGAGACGACCTGTGGTCGTTGACCTTTGGCGACGGGCGAACCGTCACGGCACGAAAGGTCGTGCTCGCCCTTCCGCCGCCCGACGTGGCGCCCGTCGTCGATGCGTTCGACGCAACCCTCGCCGCCGCCGTTGCAGAGATCCGGGTTCACTCGACGGTGATCATCGTTCTGGCGCTCGACGCGAAGAATCTGACCACGCCGGAGGGCAGTGGCTTCCTTGTTCCGCGAACGGAAGAGCGTTCCCTCGTCGCGGCGACATTCGTCGATCGCAAGTGGCCCGATCGGGTCCCGTCAGGGCTGCGGGTTCTGCGCGCCGCCGTCGGCGGAACGCACGCGCCCGGGTCGCTGGACGACGACGACGACACGCTTGTGCGACGCGCACTCGGCGAGTTGCGCGAGTACATTGCAATCGGCGAACCCCGTTGGGTCCAGGTACAGCGGTACCCGTTGGCCACGCCACAGCCAGAGGTCGGACACGCAGAGCGCGTCCGCGCGATCCGCGCGGCGGCGGACCGAGTCGGCATCGCGCTCGCCGGCGCTGCATACGATGGCCCGGGCATCGCGGGCTGCGTTCGCGGCGCGCGCGCGGTGGCCGATCGGCTGTGCGCCGAGTCGTGGTAGGGTGAGTCAAGTGCAAGACGTCGGCCCCGGAGTCACGATCGCAAAACGCTACGCGTTGAAGCGTGAGATCGCGCGGGGCGGCATGGGCGCGGTGTTCGAAGCGCAGCACGTGCACACCGGCCGAACGCTCGCGCTCAAGCTACTGCTCGGCGAGTTCGCGGAGCACAACGAAGTCCGTGACCGCTTACTGCGCGAGGCGCGCGTGCTGGGCGCCGTCCTGCATCCGAGCGTGGTGGAGATCTACGACGCAGGCTTCGACGACGAGGGGCGTCCCTACGTTGCAATGGAAATGATGCATGGCCGCACTCTCGAAGGTCTGCTCGCGGCCCGTGGCACGCTCTCGCCGCAGGAAGCTGCACAGGTCGGTCGACAGCTGTGCGAAGCGCTTGCCTACGTGCACGCGGGTGGTGTGCTGCATCGGGACGTGAAGCCGGCGAACGTCTACATCGCGAACGACGCCACGGGCAAAGAGGTCGTAAAGCTGTTCGACTTCGGCGTCGCCGGGATCCAAATCCACGGAGCGTTCAAAGACCTGAAGCGTCTGACCAACCCGGGCACGATCGTGGGAACGCCGGAATACATGGCACCCGAGCAGCTCTTCGCGCAGACGATCGACGTGCGAGCCGACGTGTACGCGGCGGGTGTCACGCTGTACGAGTGCCTGACGGGCGACGTGACGTTTCCGGGGGACTACAACGTCATGTTGCAGGCCTTCTCCGAAGGTCGCGGCGCTCCGTCGTTGCGTGAGAAGCGTCCGGACGTACCCGTGCCGCTGGCGATGGCGATCGAGCGTGCGGCGTTCCCGGATCCCGACAAGCGATTTCAGGACGCGATGTCGTTTGCGCGCGCGCTGGGCGAGGCGCTCGGAAGCCCGCTGCAAGACACGGGGCTGCTCGGTCTGAACGAGTCGCCCGAGCCACCAGCGAAAATCGCCGATACCGTTGCGATCGACCCCGACTCGAGCGGGCCGGTTCTTCTCCTCAAGCGCCGCACGCCCGCGATCGCGCTGCAGCGCCGTCGTGCGCCGCGGGCGCCGTACGTCACGCCGGCGTACGTCTTCATTCACGGCGGCGCGACACTCGAATCGCGCGTCGAGGAGATTTCCGAGACCGGAGTCCTGCTCATCGCCTACTCGACGTTGCCGATCGGTGAGCGTGTGCGGCTGCGTTTCGCGATGCCGGCCTCGGGCCGCGTGATCATTGTCGACGCCGTGTGTCGTTGGAGCCGGCTCGCGCGAGGCCGTTACGCCATGGGCCTTGAATTTGCTGCGACGCCGCTCGAGCTGCGTGCGGACGTCGTTGCGTACGCGTCCGCGCTCTCGACACGGCCGCTGTAGCTCTTCCTACGGTCGCATGAGACCCTTGCCGTCGCCGGCCACTCCGACGCACTCTTCATGCGCTGCGTGCCATGCGACCTCGACTCCTCGCCACTGCGTTCGCTCCCGCGGCGTTTGCTTCCGCGGCGATGACACGCTTCTTCTTGGGCGCTCTCGTCGTTGCCGGATGCGGTGGTCCGCAAAGTCCTCCGCCGCCGGCGCACACCGGATGGACAATTCTGTACACCGCACGTAGCGGTGAAGGACTTGGCGTCGCGCGCGACGTTCGACCGGACGTCCGCATCGAAGTGCTCGACGGCCGGCTGCGATTGCTCTCGGCCGAAACGTCCCTCGACCTGCGCTACGACGGACCCCACGCGCGCGCGTGGCGCTGCTCCGGCACGTGCATCGCAGCAGATCCCGCGCGGGCGTTCGCGGCGGGATTGGGGTTCGAAGCGGAGGGTCCGACGCCGACGGTTCGAGAGGCCGAGCCCGCCGTAGAGACACTCAGCGAGCCGCAGTCGATCGCCAACGTCCCGACGCGCGGGGCGCGATTCACGGTGCGCTACGCTTCGTCCGTCGGCTCGTTCGAGGCGTCCGTGGTCGCCCGCTGGATCGACGCGCCGGGCGATCCGTCCGTCGAGGCCGTCAAAGACGTGTTCCTCGCTCCGCTCGTGCGCTGGGGTCTTGCGCGAACGGTCGAGCAGATTCGAAGCGTGGTCGGCCTACCGCTCGCGTGGGAGTTGCGCGTGGGCGCGGCGCGCTCGGGCGAGGGCACCAGTTTCGTGTTCCGCGCCGCAGCGCTGGACAACCCGCCCGCCCGGATTGCGCTTCCATCCCCCGCCGCATCCGGGAGTTAACTTTTTAACTTTTTAACTTGTTTGGGATCGGCCGTCGGACGCTTCACGGCTTCGGGGCGGAAGCGGCGATTCCGTGAAGCAGAACGTCCGACGCGTACCTGGCCATGCGCTCGCCGTCGGGAAACGCGTACACGGACGCCATCTCTGGTCCGAGGAATCGACGCGCGATCTGGGGCGCGATTCCGAGCGTAAAGATCGACATGAGAATCACGGCGGGATGCTCCACCCTACGAAGCTCGCCGGACTGAAGCCCCTCCGCGATCATCGCGATGACCAGGGGCAGGTGTCCGCGCGAGAATCGCTCGATCAGCTTATGCCGCCGCTCGCTGGACACGAGGACTTCGCGTACCACGATACGAATGACATCGACCTCCTCGTCGCTCAAGCGGCCGAACCGAGCGTACAAGCGGGTCAGTCGCTCGGCGACCGGAACGTCCTGCACGAGCGCCGCTTCGATGTCCGCGAGGATCTTGCTGTAGGCCTCCTCGACGACGGCAAGGAACAACGCGTCCTTCGTCGGGAAGTAGTAGTAGATCATTCCGACGTTCGTCCGCGCATTGCGCGCGATCTGTCGTTGCGACGCGCCGTCCACACCGTCGTGGAGGAACCGCGCTCGCGCCGCGTGGACGATTCGAGGGGCGATATCGCTTCGTGGACGTGCCATCAGGCGAGCTTCTTTCTGAACCGAAGGGACGCGATCACGACGAGCGCGACGAGGATGGCGAGCATCCAGCGAAACTCACCCGCCGAGTCCGGCATGGTGCTTCCCTTGAGCGTGATTCCGCGAACGATCCGGAGAAAGTGCGTGAGTGGCAAGAGATTGCTGATCCACTGCGCCGGCCGCGGCATTCCCTCGTACGGAAACATGAACCCGCTGAGTAGAATGTTGGGGAGGAGGAAGAAGAACGACATCTGCATCGCCTGTTGCTGCGTTTGCGCGAGTGTCGAGAAGAACAACCCCAGTGCAAGGTTCGCCGCGATGAACACGAACGAGAGCGCGTACAACAGTCGAACCGAACCCACCATCGGGACGTGGAACACGACTCGACCCACGAGCAGGATGAGCGTGATCTGCACGTAGCCAATCAGGACGTATGGCAAGATCTTGCCGACGATCAGCTCGCCACGCCGGACGGGCGAAACAATGAGCTGCTCGAGCGTTCCCCGCTCGCGCTCACGGGCGATCGCCATCGCCGTGAGCATCACCATCGTCATCGTGAGAATCACGCCGATGAGCCCCGGCACGATGTACGTCGCGGTGCGCAGGTCGGGGTTGTACCAAGTGTTCGGTTCGAGCTCGATCGGCATGCCCGTGACGACGGCGCCACGCGTGGCGAGCCTCTGCACCATCAGCGCGCCCGACCGCGCGGCCACGAGCGACGCCGCCGTGTTCGTTGCGCTCCCGACTGTCTGCGGATCGCTCCCGTCGAGCACGAGTTGCGCGTGCGCGGTCCGGCCCGCCGCGAGATCGGCCGCATACCCACTCGGCAGGACCAGCGCCACACGCGCTCGCCCGGTTCGCATCGCACGTTCGATCTCGGCGTAGTTTCGAACGCCCCCGACGATGTCGTAGTAGCCGGTCGCAACGAGCGAACGCACCAGGTCCCGCGACGCCGCCGAGTGATCCTGGTCCAACACCACCGTGGGCATGTGGCGCACGTCGGTATTGATCGCGTACCCGAACAACAGCAGTTGCATCACGGGCAAGACCACCATCATCGCCGCGGTCATTCGATCGCGCCGGAGCTGCAGCAACTCCTTGCGCGCGATGGCGCCGAGCCGTGTGATCGTCGTGCCGCGGTGCGCACGGGCGGCTCGCATTTCGGCACGGGTTGCGTCCGCGGCCTGGGCGACATCTGCGACTGCGTGTTCCGCGGGCACGGCGGCGGTCGCTTCGAGGACAGGCGCCGTGTCGGCAGCCAGCACTCCGCGTTCGTCCTGCCGAACCATCGACACGAACGCGTCTTCAACGGTCGCGCGAACTTCGTCGGCCCGCACGACGCCGAGCCCTTCGCGATCGAGAACGCCGCGCACGAACTGCACGGGTGCCAACTCGCCGAGCGTTGCCACGCGGAGGATCGGGCCGTAGTGCGCGACCTGATCGACGCCACGTTCGCGCCGCAGAACGTCGGCCGCACGCATCGCGTCGGCCACTTCCATCTCGACGACACGCACACCGTGTTTCGCGATGATGTGGTCCGGACGCCCAACCGCGAGCACGCGTCCGCCGAAGATGAACGCGAGACGATGGCACCGCTCGGCTTCGTCCATGTAGTGCGTCGTCACGAGGATCGTCGTGCCTTCGGCGGCCAGTCGATGGATTTGGTCCCAGAAGTCGCGCCGACTCACGGGGTCAACACCCGCGGTGGGCTCGTCGAGAAATATCAACGCCGGCTCGTGGATGGTCGCGCACGCGAGGGCGAGGCGTTGCTTCCATCCGCCCGAGAGGGTTCCGGCGATCTGTCGCCGCCGTTCGAACAAGCCGGTGCGCTCGAGAACCGCGTCGACCCGTCCGGCACGGGCGCGTCCCCGGATCCCGTAGATCCCAGCGTAGAAACGGAGATTGTCGATGACGCTCAGGTCTTCGTAGAGACTGAACCGCTGGGTCATGTACCCGATGCGCTCCTTGATGCGCTCGGACTCCGTCGCGATGTCGTAGCCGACGACGCTCCCCGACCCGCCGCTCGGATCGAGAATGCCGCACAGCATTCGAATCGTCGTGGACTTGCCGGCGCCGTTCGGTCCCAACACGCCGAAGATCTCGCCGCGGTTCACACGGAGCGACACGTCGCGCACGGCGACAAGTTCGCCGAACCGTCGGCTCAAGTGATCCGTGACGATGATGGGTTCGTCGCTCATCGAGCCGCCGCACTGAGCGTGACGAACGCCGGAACGCCCGCGTGCAGACGGTGCTCCGGGTCGTCGATTCGCACACGAACTCGAACGACGAGGTTCGGCCGCTCGCGCTCACTGAACAGGAATCGCGGCGTGAATTCGGTTCGCGCGGCGATGTGCTCGACGCGAGCGTTCCAACTCGTGGTGACGCCGTCGACCCGAACCCGCGCGCTGCGGCCCTGTTGAACTTCGGACAATCGGCCCTGCGGCACGAAGACGTCGACGTACGGGTGGTCGAGGTCGCCGATCGTCGCAAGCGGACTGCCGGGCGAGACGATTTCCCCGGGGTCCGCGAGGACGTCAAGCACGACGCCTCCCATCGGCGCATGCAGCGTGTAGTGAAGCAGCCGCGCATCGAGCGCCTCGAGCCCCGCGGTCGCCGCGGCGACACGCGCTTCGGCCGCCGCGAACTCCTCGCGTCGCGCGCCGTGACGCATCTGCGCGAGTCGCTGCTCGAGTGCTTCACGTTGGCCGCGCAGTTGCGCGAGTTGCCCGTGCAGCTCGTCGAGCGGCGCGCTCGGTGCAGCGCCACGCGACGCGAGCCCTTGCTGCCGCGCGAGATTCCGCCCCACGATCGCTTCGCTCTCGCGCAGCGCGCGAATCTGCACGGCCGCGCCCCGCATCTCCTCGGGCCGAGCCCCTGCGTGCAACAGCGCCAGCTGCGCCCGGGCCGTCGCCACGTCAGCGACCCGAGCCGCCCTCTGCGGCCGCTCGAGCGAATCGTCGATTGCCGCGATGACCCCGTCCGCTGCGACGACTTCCCCACGTCGCATTCGGACTTCACGCAACCGGCCGCCGACGTCGAACGCGACGGCACGCTCGTCGAATTCAACGACACCCTGGAGGGTCGGAGCCCCGGCAGCTTCCGCGTCGCACCCGGCGCCGGCCGCCAAGATCACCAGGAACCACGGTAACTTCCGAAGCCAGTAGTTACTTGTCATTCGTTTGGTATAGATTCCATTCGACCGTTCGACAAGGGGGGTGCCGGGCGTGGCGCGACTTCCCCCCGCGAATCGTTCGGGCCACACTCGCGCCCGCCATGATCAACGCCACGGTTCAGGTGCCGCGACCGATCAACGAGCCCGTGCTCTCCTACGCACCTGGCACCACGGAACGCGCAGCCCTCCAGGCCAAAATTCGCGAACTTTCCGCACAAACACTCGAGTTGCCCCTGGTCATCGGCGGCCGCGACGTTCGGACAGGCTCGTTCGGCGAAGCCCGCTGCCCCCACCAGCACTCTCGGGTCCTTGCCCGCTACCACAAGGCCGGCGCCGAGCACGTCGCGCAAGCCATCGCCGCCGCCCGAGACGCTCACGGCCCCTGGTCACGATTGCCCTGGCAACACCGCGCCGCGGTCTTTCTGCGCGCGGCGGAGATCCTCGCGGGCCGGTACCGCCAGGTGCTCAACGCCGCGACCATGCTCGGGCAGTCGAAGACGTCGCACCAGGCGGAAATCGACGCCGCGTGCGAGTTGATCGACTTCTATCGCTTCAACGCGTTCTACATGACTCGAATCCTCGCCGAGCAACCCGAGAGTTCGCCGGGTCAATGGAACATGATGGAGGCTAGGGCGCTCGAGGGCTTCGTGTTCGCCGTAACGCCGTTCAACTTCACGTCGATCGCGGGCAACCTGCCGACGGCGCCAGCGCTGATGGGCAACACGGTCGTCTGGAAGCCTGCGAGCTCCAGTGTGTACAGCGCGCACTTCATCATGGAACTGCTCCGCGATGCTGGCCTTCCCGATGGAGTGATCAATCTTGTCTACGGTTCCGGCGGCACGGTGGGCGATCCGGTTCTTGCGAGCCCTGAACTCGCGGGGATTCATTTCACGGGCTCGACGGGCGTGTTCCAAGACATGTGGTCGACGGTTGGGAAGAACATCGCGCGGTATCGCAGCTATCCGCGGATCGTCGGCGAGACCGGCGGCAAGGACTTCATCTTCGCGCATCCGAGCGCCGACGTGGACGCACTCGCCGTCGCGATCGTGCGCGGCGGGTTCGAATTTCAGGGGCAGAAGTGCAGCGCCGCAAGCCGTGTGTATGTGCCGGACTCGCTCTGGCCACGCGTTCGAGAGCGCGTGCGCGGCATGCTCGCGGAGATCAAGGTCGGCGACCCGGCGGATTTTACGAACTTCATGGGGGCGGTGATCGACGCCGGCGCATTTCGCGATCACGTGGGATTCATCGAGCACGCTCGCGGCGAGCCCAACAACTATCGATTCGTTTGGGGCGGGACGTACGACGACCGTGAGGGCTATTTCATCCAGCCGACGCTGGTGGAGTCACTCGATCCGAAGTCCAAACTGATGTCGGAGGAAATCTTCGGGCCCGTGGTCACGACGTATGTGTATCCCGAGAAGAAGTTCATCGAGACACTGGCCCTCTGCAACTCGACGTCGCCGTACGCTCTCACCGGCGCCGTGTTCTCCCAGGACCGCGCCGCGATTCAGACCGCGCTGGACGCACTCCGGGACGCGGCAGGCAATTTCTACATCAACGACAAACCCACGGGCGCGGTGGTCGGGCAGCAACCGTTCGGTGGAGCACGGGCCTCGGGCACGAACGACAAGGCCGGCAGCATCTTGAACCTGCTCCGCTGGCTGTCCCCGCGCGCGATCAAGGAAACTCTCTCGCCGCCCCGCGACTGGCGCTACCCGTTTCTCGTGGCGGACTGAACGACGCTTGGGTCGTCACCAGTATCTGGCGTCGACCGAGGACTGCCGGTTACGCTCTCTCCGTGGAACCCCTGGCACGCGCTCGCGGCACTGTTCCGCGGATTCTGTCGATGATCCTCGCGGGCGGCGAAGGCAAACGCCTCGCGCCGCTCACGCTGGAGCGCGCAAAGCCGGCCGTTCCATTTGCCGCGCGCTACCGAATCATCGACGTCGTGCTCTCGAACTTCGTCAACAGCGGGCTTCTCAAGATCAAAGTGCTCACGCAGTACAAGAGTGCTTCGCTCGAAGAGCACATCGCGCGCGCGTGGCGGCTGTCGCCGATTCTGGACAACTACATCGAGACGATTCCCGCACAGCAGCGCACCGGACTCTCGTGGTTCAAGGGCAGTGCCGACGCGGTATGGCAGTGCTTCAACGTCGTCCGCGATGAAGACCCGGAGATCGTCATCATTTTTGGCGGCGATCATATCTACAAGATGGATGTCCAGCTCATGCTGGACCAACACTTCAAGCAGGACGCCGATCTCACGGTCGCTGCAATTCCCGTCCCGATCAAAGAAGCGTCGTCGTTCGGAGTCATCGGGGTCGACGCAGACGGCCGGGTGACGTCGTTCGTCGAAAAGCCCACGGATCCGCCCGAGATGCCGGGCCGACCGGGGTTCGCGCTCGCGTCGATGGGCAACTACATCTTCAAGCGCGGTCCGCTCGAAGAAGCGCTCGAGAAGGACGAGCAGGCCGAATCGAGTGCACACGATTTCGGCAAGAGCATCTTGCCGGCCATGGTTCACGGCGGGAAGAAAGTCTTCATCTACGACTTCGCGACGAACATTGTGCCGGGCGAAGATAAGAACGGCTACTGGCGCGACATCGGAACGATTTCGTCGTACTTCGAAGCGCACATGGACCTCGTGAGCGTGTCGCCGGAGTTCAACCTGTACAACCGTCTGTGGTCCCTGCGCACGGGCGTGTCGTTCGAGCCGCCGGCGAAGTTCGTGTTCAGTGACCAACAGAATGCACGCATCGGCATTGCGACGGATTCACTCGTGAGCGACGGATGCATCATTTCGGGCGGGCAGATTCACAAGTCGGTGCTCGCGCCGGGCGTGCGCATCAATTCGTTCGCACACATCGAGCAATGCGTTCTGATGGAGCGCGTTCGCGTCGGGCGGTATGCGCGGCTGCGCAAAGTCATTGTCGACAAGGACGTCGAGATCCCGTCGGGCATGAGCATCGGTTTCGATCTCGCGGCCGATCGGAAGCGATTCACGGTGAGTGAAGAGGGCATCGTCGTGATCCCGAAACGAGCGAAGCTCGAGGGCGCGTGATCGCCGCCCTGGACGCTCGGGGCGCCGTTTCGACGGAACACTTGCATGCTCACCGCGCCGGCGTAGGCTTGGGACGCAATGGGTGGGGAAGGGATCGACGACGGGCACGTCGAGGTGTTGCTCGATGCACGGGGGATTCTCGTGCGAAACGTGCGAGGCTTCGTTCGACACGGGACGCTGTTGGCGGCGCATCGCGAGTGCGATGCCCTCCTCGATCGACACGCCGACGTCCATCTGCTGCTCACAGACACGTTGGCGATCGAGGGCTTCGAGTCCGGCGTCCCGATGAGTTCGTTTCGTTGGCTCATCGCCCACCGCGCGCAGTGGCACCGCGCTGCAATGGTCACGCGGTCGCGTTCGGTCGCGGCGGTGTCGAGCATGTTCACGCGGATGCTTCCCGGCGTGCTGCACCGCATCTTTTCTGATCGCGATGCCGCCGTCGCGTTCCTGCTCGCGCCTACCGTGAACACGACGCCGAAACGTCGCGCGCAGCCACCTCCGTGACGTTTCTCGCGATCCTGTGACGTCGGGAACAGCGGCCGACGTTTTCGTCGCATTGTCGCTGGGTTGCGGTCTCCAACGGCCTTCGCTGACCTCCGCGGTCATGAGCGAAATCGCTCGACCCGCAACCGCCTCGAGAACTTTCCGTCGACGCTGGTTGTCAGACCGCACGACCCGCCCGACGGTCGACGCGAAGACAGCGTCGGTGGGTCGCATACGCGAGGGAGTCCTCGCCCCGCCACGGCGCGCAGTCTGCGCGCGGAGGGTGTCGTCATGAGCGAAGCACATGTTCTCCCCAACAGCGACGAGATCTACCAACTGATCAAGCGCACGGACATCAACCCCAGCGACGTCGAAGACGTCGGCTCGCACGCGGTCGAGGTCACCGTGCAGTGGAAAGGCGCGGTGCTCCACGTCGCGCACTTGGACGGAACGAAGAACTTCGTGCTCGCGACGATGCAACCGACGGCGGCTCCGGCAGGCGCGGCGCTGCTCGGCGGTCTCGGTGCGGGTGGGACGATCGTGACGGCCGGCGCGATGCTGGGCAGCTACGCCGTCGGTGCGGTGGGCGCGGCCATCGCGCTCGCCGGCGCCGGCGCTGGCATCGTGCTCGACCAGAAGAACACGGCGCGTCGACGCGACAGCGCGCGGTTCATCGTCGACGAAGAGATGCTCGGCACGACCGGCGAAGTTCCGATCGTCGTGAACGCCGGTGGACTGACGCGATTCGTGCTGCTTCCCGGTGCTACCGGAACGCTCGAGATGGGCGGCACGTCGCGCGATCTCGCCGCGCTTCTGAGCGACGGAACTGCGCACGCGTCGCAGGTCGTCCCGGGCGCGCACGAGATCGACGTTCGGGCCGACGGTCGCTGCCGCATGCAGATTGGCGGGCTGACGATTCAAGCGCGCGTCGTGGCCCGCGCGAAGGCGGTCGGCCGCGCGTCGCGTCGAGACGCTGCGATGATGTGGGCCGGCGTGGGATCTGCCGGCGCACTCGCCATCGCGATGGTCGCGATGTTCGTGGCGAGCAACGTCGACGACGCGCGACTGAACGCCGGCGGGGACGAAGATCGTCTGGCAGCGCTGCGCGGGTTCTTGCAGCGCCAGCAAGATCGGGTGCAAGAGCAGGAGCACCCCGAGCACGAAGTGACGCAACCGACCCAAGGCAGTGTCGGTGGTCAGCGAGCTGCGGGCGCTGAAGGCGTCGCGGGTGCGCGCAACGCCCCGAATCGAAACGCGCGTCTGGCGGTTCGCGACCGTGGCGTGACTGCGCAGTTGTCTCGGGTTGCCGCGCGCGAGGCCGTTCGCGAGCGTGGCGTCTTCGAGGGCCTCGGCCCGAACCCGATCGCGATGAACCAGTACACCGGGCCGACCTCGATCTTCGGCGGGATGATCGCGTCGGGTGCAGACAACGTCGATGCGAATGGACACATCCGTGGCGGCAACATCGGCACGGCCGGCGGATACGACGCGCTCGGCGAAATCGGCACGGGCGAAGGCGGCGGCGGCGACGGACAGGGAACGGTCGGGCTCGATCGCGTCGGCACCATCGGCACGACCAGCGGTGACGGAACGTACGGGCAGACGGTTGCGCGGCGCCTGGTCAATCGCGAACCGACCGGACCGCGCGTTCGCCCCGAGCAACCAACGTCGCCGGGAATGTCGCCGGACGCCATTCGACGCGTCGTGCTGCGCAACCTCGGACAGATCTCGCACTGCCACGAGCAGGGCTTGGCGCAGGATCCGCAGCTCAGCGGACGTGTCGTCGTGCGCTTCGTGATCGGCGACGGTGGGCTCGTGTTGGCGTCGGGCGTCGAGAGCAGCTCGCTGTCAGTGCCTTCGACGAGCACGTGCATCGCCGGAGCCGTGCGACGATGGCAGTTCCCGTCGCCTCCGGAGCAGCGCTCTGTGACGGTGAGCTACCCCTTCCGTCTCGAAGTGCCGCAGTGATCTGACAAGGACGGGCACGATCGGATCGAATCGCGCGCGGTGGACGAGAGTTCGCCGCGCGCGGTGCATTTGGCGGGACACGGGCGCGCGTGCGACTCTTCGCGCGCCGTGCGGCCAGCGACGATACCGATTCTGCTGTTGGCGGCCGTGGCGCTTGCAGCATGCGAGAGTGGTTCGTTTCCCACGGACGTCGATCGCGGCGTGCGCGTGGACGCGGTCGACGACGCTGGCGATGAGCTTGTCGCGGACGTTCCCCGCGATCGTGTAGCCCCGGCATACGACGTCGCGCCCGCACGATGTGACGCAGCCACCATCGTCGACGCCAGCCGATCCGATGTCGTCGTCGATCCGGACGGCGGGCCGCTGCCTCGCGCCATCGACCTGACCGCGGGAAGCGATCATACGTGCGCGCTTTTCTCGAACGGAGCGGTCGTGTGTTGGGGCTCGAACGCTGTCGGCCAACTCGGCGACGGAACAAACACCGTGCGCCTGCGGCCAACCGCGGTCGCGACGCCACCGATGGCCACACAGATTTCGTCGAGATCAGACCACACGTGCGCGAGGTTGCGAGATGGGACCGCGCAGTGTTGGGGACGCAACGACGGCGCGCAGCTCGGCGATCGAACGACGATCCACCGCAACATTCCAGTCGCGGTGACGGGCTTGAGCGCAATCGTAGACGTCGTCGCCGGTGGCGATCACACCTGCGCCCGCGATTCCCTCGGAGCGGTCTCGTGCTGGGGACGGAATGACACGGGGCAGCTCGGCGACGGAACGCTGAGCGACCGACGGACTCCCGTTCGTGTTGTCTCGCTCACTGACGTCGCGGAAATGGCGCTCGGCGACGCGCACAGTTGCGCTCGATCGTTGGACGGGACCGTACGCTGCTGGGGACTCGCGGACCGCGGACAGCTCGGTGACTGCATGACGGCCAACCGTGGGTCACCAAGCGCTGTTCCGGGTCTGTCGGGGGTCGCGCAGATCGTCGCGGGCGACCGGCACACGTGTGCGAGACTCTCGAACGCAACCGTTGCGTGCTGGGGAGACAGCCGGTTCGGCCAGGCGGGCGTCGCGATGAGCGTCGGTTGCACGGGGTCCGCGGGAATTGGAACAAGCCAGTTCATGCCGCACATTGTCGATGGACTCGCGAGTGCGCGACAGGTCGCGCTGGGAGGACTGCACTCGTGCGCGGGACTGGAGGATGGCAGTGTGGCCTGTTGGGGGTTCGACCGATATGGTCAATTGGGCGACTGCGGATCGTCCGACCGTGTGATTCCTGAGCGGGTTCCCGGCGCGGGCCGAGTCGTGCGTCTCGCCCTCGGCGGCCGTCATACCTGCGCACTCGACGACGCGGGAATGGTTGTGTGTTGGGGCGCCAACGACTTCGGCCAGCAAGGTGACGGCACGACCATCGGGCGGGCCAGTCCCGCACCCGTGATGTGGTAATTCCTCAGCGCAACTGGCCGCGCGCGACGTACACGTTGGTCCCGCCTACCCGACTGTCCGCCCACGCCGCCCAAGGTCGACCGTCGCTGTCGACGGCGATCACCGACGCGCGACCGAGCGTCCGGAGCGGATCCGTGGTCGTGGCGAAGACGAACCGTTCGCTCGAGACGACTTCGTTGCGAGAACATCGTTGGGCAGAGTCTGCCGGGCACCGCGCAAATACCACCATTCCATTGCCGAACCGATTCTCGCTCCACACGAGCAGCGCGTCGCGCGAGGCGGGATCCACGGCGAGCCCTGCAAAGGCGTGCGTGGCACATCGGTCCGGATCGTCGTTTGCGATTCGGTGCGCCCATGTTCGGCCACCATCACTCGAAGTCGCGAGCACGACGTCCCATGCGCCAAGAAGCCCCGCGCGAATGTAGGCAACGTAGGCCGTGCCGCTGGACACCTGGACCCACGGAGTCTGCACGGCAGGCGCGTCGTCCGAACGCGAGACCTCCACGGGCGTCGTCCACATGCGTCCACCGTCCCGAGAGACCCGAACGCGGACGCGATTGATCGAGTCGCCGAGCGCCGCAAGCGGGCTGTCGAGGTTTCGTTCGACCGTTGCCATCCAGACCTCGTCGGGTGCGCGACCTGCAGCGAGTGCGACCAGCGCCGGTGCGCGACGATCGCGTAGCGTGAACTCGCGCGTGACCACGGTCTGCGGGGCGTCTGGCTGCCCGGTGAGCGCAGACGCGCGCGCGAACGCGACGCCCGACGTTCCATCGGGCTGGCCGGTGATCACGGCGACGTAGAGCGTTTCCCCGCCGCCGGACGATGTGCCCACTGCCACGCTCGGAGTCCCGCACTGAAGTCCGCATGTGCTCTCGCCCAGGAACGGCACGATCGGGTCGAACGTTCCTCCGCCGTCGACACTCGACGCGTATCGGAGGACGTTGCCGGGTCGATCCGGGTTGTTCGCGACGAAGACCACGTGAAGGCGGCCCGTCGCGTCGAAGGCAATCGCGGGATCTTGCACGTCGGGGAACGTACGATCGTGCAGTTCTGTCGTTCCGACGATCGATGCGTCTGGCGCAAGTCGCGAGACACCAAGATGCCAATAGCCTTGGGAATCGATCCCGCCGAACGCGACCGCACCGCCGGAGGCCGCGCGGGGCGACATTGCGAGCGCGGGGAATGACTCGGCAAGCGTTCCAATTCGGTCGCGAGAGACGGGCACGGATGGACGATCGAATGTCACCGTCGGAAGCGGCGCGAGCCAGTGCGCAACGCCCGCGTCGCTTCCCTCGGAGACGAAGCACGGACCCCCGCCGGCGCGGCGACCCAGGGGCTGATCGTTCGGCACGCACGCCGTCCGCGATCCGGCGAGCGGCTCGCGACAGACGTACCCTTCGGTCGCGCGACAGTCGTCTGCCGTCCGGCATACACGCAAGCAGTACTGTTGCGTCGGGCTGGCCGGGAAGCACACCGAGCCCGTCGGACACGCCGTGCCGCGGCAACTCGGCGCGCAATACCCGCCTGGAAAGCCTTCGCGTGCGGAAAGGCACAATTGGCCGCTCGAACACGAAGCGAGCGGCTCGCCGTTTTCGCCGAGGCCGCACGGTTCGCCCGGTATCGTCGGCGCGATGTCCGACACGTACGCGTCCTGCGGAGTCGACTCGCCGAACGGCGGAGTCGACGGACATGCGGCGATGGCCGTTGTGCAGATGGCCAATGCATACGAGAGCCGGGCCTGCGTTGCGATCGGTCGCACGGATGTCATAGCGGTGGCGAAATGGCGGCGAGGTCGAGCCCGCCGGGGAACGAGTACGAAGTGAACAGCGCGACGCCGGTGACGATCAACAAGAAGCGAACGCCAGCGCGTACCGAGGACACGCGATGCGCTCCCGCGGCCACGCGAATGTGCCACACGTCGTAGCCCGCGACGCGCGCAACCGGAACGCCGCGCGGCTCGGCGCCATCGACAACAACGGCTTCGTTCTGCGGCACCGCGACCACGACGTTGGATCCCGGAAACCCCGGTGCGGCGACGAAGGAATACGCGCTTCGTGCCTGCGCAATCGGCGGGATCAGGATCATGTCAGGGTCGCCGTTGCGATCCCCTGGTGTTGACGTGTCGTAGTTCGCGCCCGCGAGGAATTGCGCGACGACCACCGGTTCGCTGGCGCTCAGCACGAGGCTCTCGGTCTGCTCGAATTCTGCAAAGTCGCCGGGCAACGCGAGCGTCGTGGGCGGGTGAGCGTTGGCCGGAGTGAAGTGAATCGTCGTCCCCGCGCGCGTGGCAACGATGCGCAAGAGGTTCGGCTCCGCGGCGACCGGCGGCGTCCGCGGGACGACGTACTCACGCCCAAGGGCCTCGACGGGAAACAACTGCTCTTCGAGATGGTCGCAGGCGAAGCGGTTGTACGGCACGAACGCGCAATCGTGGCCTGAGAAAACGGCGACCGGAGCGCTGCTCTCCACGATGCTGCCCGTGAGGTCTTCCGCGGGGACGGGGACGCAGAACGTGTCGCCGTGCACGGCATCGGGTTCGAGTCCCACGCACGTGGGATCGTTGGCCGAGACGAGTTGCAACACGTCGCCGCGACCAAGGGTCTGGCGGAGCATCGCGCCCGGTTCGCCCGCGACGACGTCGTCGCCCGCGCGCGTGCGGGACCGAAGCCGGATGGTCACGTCGGTGGCGGAATCGCTCGTGCCAACGATGGCGACAAAGCCGCTCGAAGCGCGCCACCGCGTCTGACCCCGCGGCAGCGCGCGCACCGTGGCACGCGACACAACGACATACTGCCGTCGCAGTGCCGCAACGGGCAAGAGCAGCGACGCGTCGTTGCTGTACGAGTAGCAGTGCGGGCCGTCGCAGTCGTCCGCCGACACGAAGCCTTCCGGGCTGAATTGGTACGCGGCGACGGGCAGCGTCGATCGGATCCGCACGGCGCCGTCGCGTGCGAGCACACTCGCCACGCTTTCACGATCGCCTCCCTCGGCGAGCCGCGTGTTCCACGGCAACTGGATCGTCTGCACGGAATGCGGGGGAATCGTGCGATGAATCGTCGCCGCGATTCCGCCTCCGTCGAGCGTGACGTCCGCAGCCGCGGGCCAGTCGTTCGCGAGGGCGACGCTAAATGCAAAGTCGTCGCGGCGCGTCCCTGCGAACGAGTGTCCCAACGTCGAGTTCAGCACGCTGGCTGCGTAGAACTCGCAGCCCTCGTAGCTGTGCGTCCGTGCGGCGCTCTCGCACGGATTGACGCAGGCGTCGTCGCGACACAACTGACCCTGCGCGACGTCGCACGGCGTGGTCTCTGCGAATGACATGCCGTCCGTGGAACAACGATGGAGCGAACGCCCGTCGTCGGCGCATGCGAGCGATCCTGGGCGACACAGCAGGCACCGCGAAGCACCGCCGGCGTCGATTGCCGTCCGTGGCACACACGAGTCCGCGGAGCCACTGTCCCCAGCGTCCCCGGGCGCCGCGTCGTTCGATCCGGGCGCCGCGCAGGCGACCGCGACAGCGAATGCCAGGGCGCTCACCGTCCCGCGACACACCGTCGACGCCGTTCGTGCGACCACTGCGCGAGGATAGCATCGGTGCTCCGGGCCGTTCTCGCGCGCCGGGCGTTTCGCGGTGTACACTCTCCGTGTCGTCGCGCTCACGGCTCTCTTGCCTTCACGAGGAACTTCATGCCTGCATCATCCAACAGCCGCCACGCATCGCGATTTGTGTCGCTCTGCCTGCTCTCCTTCGCCGCGTCGTGTGGAACTTCGGTCACATCCAGCATTGGCCCAGCGGGTGGCACCGTCGAGATCAGCGGCGGCTCGGCGAGCGGCGCGCGGGTGATCGTCCCCGCAAACACCGTCGTGATGCCGACGCAGATCACGGTCCGCCTCGGCGGAACCGCGGTCGGGCTGCCCGAGGGGTTCGAGGCAACGGGGTCCGTGATCATCTTCGGGCCAGAGGGTTACCGATTCACGCGACCGGTCGAAATCAACGTGCCCAGCGGCATGCCGGCCTCGGTTCTCTTTACGCGAGCGGCTGGCTCGGCCACGGCATGGTCGCCTGTTCTGGGCGCGATTTACCGGCAGGCGTCGGGCGATGTGCAGGCGTTTGTCGATCACTTCTCGGAGTTCGTGCCGGCGCGGGCGACCGATGGGGGCACCGGATGCATGCGACCACTCGCGGCGTGCGGCGCGGCGTGCGTGGACCTCACGTCGGATCCCGCGAATTGCGGACAATGCGGTGCGCGATGCAGCCCGCCGAACGGACTGTGCGAGTCGAGCCACTGCACGATGGGTGGAGTGATGGACAGCGGCGTGCCGTGCAACGCCCCCAGAACGATGTGCGGCACGGCGTGCGTGGACATGCAAACCGACCTGCTGAACTGCGGAGCGTGTGGCACGGTCTGCACCGCCGGGCAGACCTGTACCGCCGGCAGGTGCATGGGATCGACGATGTGTGCCGCGCCGTCGATGCTCTGCGCTGGATTCTGCACCGACGTGACGTCGGACGTTCGCAACTGCGGAGCGTGCGGCACACGATGCGCGACCGGCGAAGTGTGCTTCACGAGTCGATGCGTGGGCACCGACGCCGGGGTATGCCTGCCGCCGAATCGTATGTGCGGCGCGACGTGCATCGACGTAACGACGGATCGGGCCAACTGCGGCGCGTGCGGCCTCGCGTGTGCGGGCGGGCAGACGTGCTCGGGAGCGGTCTGCCGGTAGCGCCGGAGTTCCGGAGACAGACTCGAGACCTTACGGTCGCTCCTGCCGGCCTGCGAATTCGACGACACTGTCGTTCGACAAGCTCGCCGCGTTCGCTTCGTCGGTGTCGACGTGCATGTCGAGTGCGTACTGATCGCTCACGCGAACCAGCACGTCGCCAAAGACCATCTCTCGATCGCCGCCGACGCGCACCCGGATCATCGCCTTGTCGTCGACGCCAAATCGGCGAGCGTCGTCCGGATGCATGTGCACGTGCCGGTGCGCGAGGATGACACCCCTCTCGATCGTCACGGTGCCTTTCGGGCCGCGCAGCGTGACACCGGGCGTCCCGGCGAGCTGACCCGACTCCCGGAGGGGCGCGCTCACTCCCAACGCGATCGCGTCGGTGCGCGCGACTTCGACCTGGGTTTCCTTGCGCAAGGGATTGATGATCGCAACACGCTGGATCTCGCCCTTGGGTCCGACGACGTCGACCGTTTCGCGACAGACGTACTGGCCCGGCTGCGTCACGGGTCGCCGAACGGTGAGTTCGTACCCGGCGCCAAACAGCGCATCGCAGTCTGCCCGCGACAAGTGCACGTGGCGAACACTTACGCCCACTGGAATCACGCCTCCGATGCCAACGCCGTCACGCGCCGCCGTCGGGCCCGCGATCGTGCGAGCCACTTCGCGCGCGATCATCTTCTCTTCGTCGGTCTCGAGCACGAGCACCCGTGTGGGCGCACGATCCGCCGCGATGTCGACGACTCCGCGCGTGGCACGCACGTCGCACCGCGCGTTCTTCTCGGGGTCGACCACGACACCCATGAACACGAGTCCCTCGCAGACACGCTGTCGAACGGTGACGCTGTTTTCTCCGATGCCGCCCGTAAAGACCAACGCGTCGACGCCGCCGAGGGCCGCCGCGTAGGCGCCGATGTACTTCCGAAGCCGATGAATGAAGACTTCGATCGCGAGTTTCGCGCGGTCGTTTCCTTCCGTTGCGGCACGCTCGACGTCGCGAAAGTCCGCGGAGACTCCCGAGACGCCCAGCAGCCCCGACTTGCGATTGAGCATCTCGTCGATCGCGTCGGCCGTCATGCCCTGGCGCCCGAGAAGAACCGCGAGCGCGGGATCGACATCCCCCGAGCGCGATGCCATCACGAGCCCTTCGAGTGGCGTCATGCCCATCGACGTGTCGACCGAGGCGCCGTTTTCGATCGCAGCGACACTCGCACCGCCGCCGAGGTGACAGGTCACGAGGCGCAGGCGGGAGGCGTCCGTCTTCAGGAACTCCGAGGCACACAGAGCCATGTACTGGTGACTCGGTCCATGGAAGCCGTATCGACGCACTCCGCGCTCGAGGTACAGCTCGTACGGCACGGCGTACACAAAGGCGCGCGGCGGAAGGTCGGCGTGAAACGCCGTGTCGAAAACGGCGACGTGCGGGACCTCGGGGAGGACGGCCTGCGCCGCGTCGATTCCGGCGAGGTTTGCGGGATTGTGGAGCGGGGCAAACGCAGCGCACGCGCGAATCGTGTTCTTGACCGCGTCGGTCACTCGCACCGGTTGCGTGAGTGATTCGCCGCCGTGAACGACCCGATGCCCGACGGCACGAACCTCGCTGAGATTCGCCAGTGCCCCGTTTGGCTGCGTGAGGTGCGCGAGCACGGACTGCAGTCCCGCGCGGACATCCCCCGCTGCGACCGGTCCGTCGCCCGTCGCGTCGCCGACGCGCCAGCGATGATGCGCGCCGGCGGTCCCGACACGTTCGACCGTGCCGCGCGCAAGCGACGCCTCGGTGTCCATCGCGTACAGGTCGTACTTGATCGACGTGCTTCCGACGTTGATGACCAGAACCTTCATGGCGGCTCCCCCGATCGGTGCGCAGGTGATGAGTGGTCAGACGAAAAAGTCTGGGATCAGATCGACGCCCGGCGTGACCGCGTACGACTCGAGATCCGTCACACCTTCGGCGCGCAGCACTTCTTCGTCGACGAAGTAGTTCCCCGTGCACTCCCGAGACGGCCGCGTGAGAATCGCGTGCGCGGCGTCGGCCATGATCTCCGGCTTACGACTCCCGCGAATGATGTCGTCGCCACCGAGCAGGTTTTGGACGGCTGCCGTTGCGATGACGGTCTTCGGCCACAGTGCGTTCACGGCGATTCCATCGCCGCGGAACTCTTCGTGCATCCCGAGGACGCAGAGGCTCATACCGAATTTCGCCATGGTGTAAGCGACGTGCGGGGCAAACCAACGTGCCTCGAAGTTCAGCGGCGGCGACAGGTTCAGGATGTGGGGATTCTGCGCCTTCTTCAGGTGCGGCACGCACGCTTGCGAACACGCGAAGGTGCCGCGAGTGTTCACCGAGTGCATCAGGTCGTAGCGCTTCATCGCAGTGTCCAGTGTCCCAGTGAGACTGATGGCACTCGCGTTGTTCACGAGAATGTCGATGCCGCCGAATTTCGCGACGCCCGCGGCGACCGCTGCGGCAATTTGGTCCTCCGCGCGAACATCGACCGCGCACGCGAGTGCGCGCCCGCCCGCGTCTTCGATTTCCTTCGCCGCCGTGTGAATCGTGCCGGGCAGCTTCGGATGCGGCTCGGTCGTCTTCGCCGCGAGAATGATGTTCGCGCCTTCGCGTGCGGCACGTAGCGCGATCGCCTTGCCGATTCCGCGACTGGCACCGGTGATGAACAGCGTCTTGTCCTTCAGCGTTCGCATGTTCCGACTTCTCTAACAGGGCCTCTGCGGGATTTCACTTCTTTCCGTGCGGGACAGCTCGAAGTTCCATCGCTCCCGCGTACGCGATCATCGCGCCATTGTCCGTGCAGCTCGCGGGCGCGGGGACATACAGTGAGATGCCCTTCTCATTGCACCGGGACTGCGCAGTGGCGCGCAGTCCGCGATTCGCCGCGACGCCGCCCGCGATCACGACACGCGGCACGCGGGTTTGTTCGACCGCGCACATGAGCTTGCGTACCAGCGTTTCGACGATTGCGTGCTGGACACTCGCCGCGAGGTCCGCGAGTTCGGTTGGGTCGGTCGGCGCACCGCCGCGCCGTTCGATGTGCGTGGCGACGGCCGTCTTGAGCCCGCTGAAGCTGAATTCGAGCGAGTCGCGTCGGCGCATCGGTTGCGGAAGCCGGATGGCGTCTGGACGGCCGTTCGTCGCTAGGCGATCGATGATCGGCCCGCCGGGATATCCCAGATTGCAGAGCTTCGCGATCTTGTCGAACGCCTCGCCTGCCGCATCGTCGCGCGTCGCACCGAGCAGCGTCATCGAGGTCGGCCCATCGATCCGATAGAGGGCCGTGTGTCCGCCCGAAACGAGCAGACCGATGAATGGAAACTCCGGCTGACCGCCGATTCCGCCGTCGCGATCGAGAAACACCGCAAGCAGGTGCGCAGCGAGATGGTCGACTTCGACCAGCGGCAGTTTGCGCGCGAACGCGATTCCCTTCGCAGCCTGAAGCCCAACCAGGAGCGCACCCACGAGCCCCGGTCGTGCCGTGACCGCGATCGCGTCGAGAACGCCCCAGCCGCCCGCGCGCGCGACGGCGTCACGGACGACCGGACCGATGGACCGCATGTGCGCGCGAGATGCGATTTCGGGCACGACGCCGCCGTACGGTGCGTGTTCGGAGAACTGCGTTGCCACGGACTCCGAGAGCACACGTCCCAATGGAACGCTCGCGTCGTCCGGTACGTTCACGACTGCGGCGGCGGTTTCGTCGCACGATGTCTCGATGCCGAGGACGGTGGTCATCGCGGGTCCCGCGTGGCCGCTCGCAACGAGCGTTTTGCGCGCGCCGTGCGGTGGGTCAGCATGATAGGTTTGGCGCGAGGTGTCCACGCAGTGCAATCAAAGGCTGGATCGCGCAAACGAGTGAGTACGGTGGCGACGGCGAAGGCCGCACCGTCACGAAAGTCGGCAAAGTCACCGGCGCGAGCCAAGCCCGCCCCCTCGACGACCGCAACCAAGAAGCGACGCACGTCGACGGCCGAGGTGGCACCGCCCCAGGCCGCCGATCCGATCGAGATCCGCAAGGTCGCGTCGCGGAGTCTTGCGTTGCAGCTTGCGCGCGTTGGCCTGGAGAAGAAGGCCGAGCGGATCGAGATCGTCGATGTGTCCGAGAAAGTCGACTACGCGGACTACCTGGTCTTGATGACCGGCCGCAGCGACCGGCAGGTGGTTGCGATAGCGCAGGCGATCGAGGACGCCGTCGAACAGCTAGGGCAGCGTCGCGTCGGGCTGGAGGGATTGCCGCAGGGCCATTGGGTGCTGGTCGACGGCGGCGACGTCGTCGTGCACGTGTTTCTCGACGAAGCGCGGAAGTACTACGACCTCGAAGGACTCTGGCTCGACGCCCCCCGTGTGGACTCCCCGGGAATCACGGGCGCGGCGGTGCGTTCGCCGGCCCGCACGGAGGACTGATCGCGGGTCGGCGAAGGCCGAACGCCGCGCAGTTCGACGATGCGCATTGTGGTCGCCGCCGTGGGACGCGCGAAGGAGCCCGCATTTCGGGCGCTGCTCGACGAGTACTACGCGCGGATCCGGCGCCACGCCACGCTCGACGAACGAGAACTTCGCCAGGCTGGCGAGGACCGCCTCGCGGCCGACGTTGCATCCCTGGTCCGCAGTGCGGGGCCTCACGCGGTTCTCGTCGTGCTCGACGTCGGCGGCCGCACGATGAGCAGCGACGCATTCGCGCGCCAGATCCAACGGTGGCGCGAGTCCGCGTGTTCGCCATTGTTCCTGATTGGCGGCGCGGACGGGATTCCAGACGCCGTCGTGAAGGGCGCTCACCTTCGACTCTCGCTGGGCGCGATGACACTTCCGCATCGTCTCGCCCGCGTGGTTCTCGCCGAGCAGATCTATCGCGCGTTCACGATCTTGAGTGGCGAGCCCTATCCGCGGTGATCGTGGACGTCATCGCCCGACGAGCGATTCACGCAACGGGCGCGTCGCGCTCGAGCGTCGAGAGAAATGCCGTCGCTAGATCGGAGTTGTCGCGGTCGTGCGGGTGGAAGTCTGGCCGCGCGTATTCTTTCAGACCTCGTAGAAACACGTCCCGCCCGATGCTCCGCTCGCGAGCCTGCATCACACGAACGTCGTGGCTTCGGAGCGCACGACCCGCACGCATGTCCTGCGCGAGAAGCGTCCCGGTGGCTGCGATCCAGAAGATGCCCAGCCCGAGCGTGGCCAGTGCCATGCCGGTCATCCGCAGCGGGTAGCCGGGCGCGATGCGGGCGAGAACGTCGAACGCCACGGCCTTGTGTTCGATCTCTTCGGCCGCATGCCAGCGAAGCAATCGCGCCATCGTCGGGTGAACGTTCTGCTCGAACGCGCGCTCCACGAACGCCCCTTCCGCGAGGATTGCGGTGTAGTGCTCGAGCGCAACGGTGACCGCCAGGCGGAACGCCGGCGGATGAATGCGTTCGAGCCAGTCGAAGATCTTCTGATACGTCCGCAGGAACGGGTCGATGTCGTAGCCCTGCGCTCGCAACGCATCGAAGTACTCCTCGTGCGCGTGGGCGTGTCGCCCCTCCTGGCCGAAGAACGCCCGGACTTCCGCCCGCAACGTCTCGTCGTCGATGCGATCGAGATAGTGGCGCACGGATCGCACGAAGAAACGCTCGCCGTGCGGAAACAGCAGGTTCACGCCGTTGGCGATGTGCGTCATCAGCGCGCTCCCTGCGATCCAGTACCGGGGAACGGCTGCATACTCGAATCGCGGGCCGCGGATCGTGATGCTTCTCCGCGGGGTCGGCGCCGCCGAGGGAGTTTCGAGAGTGGTCATGACTATTGACTTCCGTTCAACAGCGAGTATAGGGGCAGGACCGTGGGTGTCAACGGGGGGCGTTGGTGAGTCGATGCGACGACCGGCACGATCCAAGAGCAGGCCGCCCGCAAAGCCCCCCGGGCGCGTGCGGCTCGCGAACGATGCTCGGCGGGCGCAGCTGATCGCCGTGGGGCTCGAGGCGTTTTCGACACGACCGTACGACGAGATTTCCATCGACGATCTGGCCGAGGTCGCCGGAATCTCGAAGGGACTTTTGTACCATTATTTCCCGACGAAACGGGACTTCTACGTCGCGGCGGTGGGCGAAGCGGCCGCGCAGCTCGTGACGTCGACGGAGACCCCGCCAACGATGGACACGATGGATCGGCTGGAGCGCGGACTCGACGCGTACCTGGCGTTCGTGTCGCGGCACGCGTCGGCGTACGTGACGCTCATGCGCGGTGGCGTCGGGGCCGACCCGGAAGTCGCGCGAATCATCGACGGAACGCGACAGGCATTCTTGTCGCGATTGCTGGAGGGAACGGGCTTGGCCGATCCGCCGCCCGCGCTGCGAATGATGTTCTGCGGCTGGATCGGCTTCGTCGAGGCGACGAGCCTCGAATGGGCGACGCGGCGTGACGTCTCCGCGTCGTCGCTCAAGCGCATCTGGATGGCCGTTCTGTCGACCATGTCCGAGGTCGGTGCGCACCCCGAGGCCTCGGACTAGAGCAGCGACTCGACCTCGCGCGTGAGGTCGCCTGGGTCCGGCTCGCCGGTGATCGTGCGGCGGATTCGTCCCTGGCGATCGACGAGGACCAGCGTCGGAAGGCCGCGAACGTTGTAGGAACCGCCAACGCCGAGGTTGTCGTAGAGGACGGGATAGTCCATGCGAAACGACCGCATGAAGTCGGGAACCGGATCGGGTTCTGCGTCGACGCTGATGCCGATCACCGTCAAGCCACGAGATCGAAACCGGTGGGACAAGTCCACGAGCGTGGGAATGGACCGACGGCACGGCCCGCACCACGTGGCCCAGAAGTCGATCAGCACGACATGCCCGCGCGAATCCGCGAGCCGCATTCGGTCGGGCCCGACGGACCCTTGCGCGCTGACGACCGGCAGCGTGAAATCGCGCGCTTGCTCGTACGACATCGGACAACGCGCGAGCAGCACGAGCGCCGCGATCACGACGAGGGCGATCGTGGGATAGAGCGCCTTACCCGTCCAGAATTCGCGATTCATCGGGGCATGCCGTGCGCGTTACGGCGAGAGCGTGTAGCGAACGCCGAGGCCGAGAAACCATGACACGTTCGTCCCCGCTGCGCTGTTGTAGCTGTAGAGATCGGTTTGCGGATTCCCATCGGCCGTGATGGTCCGAACGGTTTGCTGCACGGGGCAGCCGGACGGCTGATCCATGTTTCCGCAATCGCCGAACGTGATCCACGGCGCGACGCCAAACGAGATGCCGACGGCGAGCGGTTCGAGGACGCGAAAGTCGAACCCGACGGCGACAGGCACGCCGACACCCTGAACGTTCCAGCGCGAGTACTCGAGCAGTCCCGAGCGTTCGGTCGTGCGCCAGAAGTTCTGATAGAACTCGAATCCGATGGAGATCCACGGCTCGAATCGCCGCGCTTCTCCGGCGGACTGAAAGATTGTTCGCGGCGCGTTCAGCGTGCGGATGAACAGCGGCATGGGATAGAAACGCGTGTACACGCCCGCGCTCACAGCGCCGGCCGTCGCCGCCAGGTTCATTCCGCGCGACGAGATGTCCGTGGATCCCAGAGTTTGGGACGCGATGTAAACGCCCGCGGACAGGAGCGGAAAGAAACGCCAACCCACGGCAGCGCGAAAGTGGAATCCCGGCGAGAGCATTGGCATCGGCTGGACACCGGGAGGCAGCTCGCGCGGACGTTGGAGCCACCGGGTCGTCGTGTCGAAGTACGATCCGGCACCCAGCGCGATCTGCAGTTCGAGCCCCCGTTCGCCGTCGAAGTTGGGGCGAATCGCGAGCGCGGACACAGGCGCGACCGCCGCGGACGCCACGAGAGACATCAGGACGAGGGTGCCGGGCCGCATCGTGAGGGCCTTGGACACTATCACACGCCTACGCCCGTCGACTGCGGTCGAACGTTACGAACGATGGGCGCGTGGGACGGTCCGGAGCCGCGATCGGCAACGTCACCACGAAGCGTGCGCCGCCGCCGGGCCGCGCCTCGAGGCCTACGTCGCCGTGGTGATCGAACGCGAGCTTCCGGACGATCGCGAGGCCGAGTCCCGTGCCGTCGGACTTCGTCGTGAAGTACGGGTCGAACACTCGGCTGCGAGCAGATTCCGGCACGCCCGGACCGTCGTCTTCCACCACCAGCCACGCTTGTTCGGCATGTGCCTCGGCACGAACCCAGACGTTCTTCGCGCCGGCTTCGATCGCATTGCGAACGAGGTTGTCCAGCGCGCGGCGCAGAAGCATCCGGTCGATTTCGACCGGAATCGGACTGCGACGTTCGTCGAAGTGCACGGCAACCTCCGCACGGCCATCGATTCCGGCGGCCGCTTCGTCGAGAAACGCACGGTTTTCTCCGGCATCGCGCACGAATTCCGCCAGATCGCCGAGCGCAGGCTTCACGTCCGGAAGTCGCGCGAAGTTCGAAAACGCATCCACGAGCCGACGCAACGTTGCGATCTCTTCCTCGACGACCTCGCGCGCGGCGTCGAGCGTTTTCGCAAACGCGGCGTCGTCGCCACGGTACTTCTTCGCGACCTCCTGAACGGCGAGCTGAATCGGCGTCAGGGGATTCTTGATCTCGTGGGCCAGGCGGCGCGCGAATTCCTGCCACGCGCCGATGCGTTGCAAGTACTCGATGCGGGAACGGGAAATCTGCATGTCTTCGACCATGGCGTTGAACGCCTGCATCAAGTCGTCGACCTCGTCGAGCCCGCGCGGGCGCACGCGCACACTCAGATCCCCCTGACCGACGCGCGCGGTCGCGAGTGATAACAACTTGACGCGCCGGGTGACATTTCGTGCGACAGCCCACGCAAGCAGAACGGACGCAACGAGGGCGATCGGCAGGAGCACGACCTGGGCCTTGAGAACGCCGACCAGTGTCGCGGCCACCTGCGATCGACGCATGACGGAGTACACCCGCAGCCGCTGTCCCGCGCGCTCGAATTCGCGAAAGCGCTCCCACTCGATGCTGAATGTCGCCACCAAAACCAGCGGTGCCTGCGCTGGATCGGAGCCGACGTTTGGCAGTGCCCGCCGTTCCGTTCGCGTGCGGCGATCGGTGCCGAGGCGAGCGGACCGAGAGGCGTCGGCGATCACGCGCCCGTCGTGAGCGAGAATCTGAACCCGCGCGAGCGCGTCGATCCCGTCGAGTTGGCGCTCGAGCAACGCAACGAATGCCTGCCGCTGCTCGCGTTCGTCCGCAGCCGGAACACGCGGTTCGCCGCGGACATCGTCGCGCGGGACGAGCGCTGCCGCGTCGCGCGCAATGACGTCGGCGTGGCGACGGAAGAGCGCCTTGACCGTCTCGAACAACTCACGGCGCGCGGTGAAGCCTCGTGCAAGATCGCGCTCGATCCCTGTGTTCAACCCTTGGGAAATGGCCGTGGTCAGAAACGCCTGCCCCAGGGCCAGCATCGCGACCACGGGCACGAGGGCGACGATGACGACGGCAAGAACGACCTTCGCTTCGAAGCGGATGCGGAGCCGCAGCCCGCGCTTGCGCGTGGTCATGGCGCGACGATGGGCGTCGACTCGATTCGGATCGTCCGCGCGGCGTCGGTCACGTTTGGCGAAACGAAGAGTGCGACGAACGCGTCGAAGAACCCGCCGTGGCCATCGGCCGCGGTCTCACCGGGATTGGCAACCCAGCGCTGGATGCGCGCGACCATGTCGGGCGTCACCGGATCGACCTCGGCCGTCGCCGAGACGCGAAGTCGCTCGGCCTGGCGTGGCGGGCGGAACATTCGCACCGGGAGTGCGCCGGCCGTGCCGCACTGCGCGAGAACGCCCTCCAGTGAGCCCAGCGCGACGTTTCGCAGACCGGCAGGATCGAGCACCTCCACACGGTAGTTCTCGTCCCATAGGTCGTACGCGATCCGGCATGATCGAGCGACGAAGCCCACAGGTTCGCGCCCGGTCTCGGGGTACACCCACGCTCGCATCACGACTGTGACCTGCAGACCGGACTGGATCCGACCAATGGTTTCGCCGTCGAAGAGGTCACGATAGGTAAACGACACCCGTGGCTCTCCGCGCAGCCACGCCGTCTGAACCGCGCGCGTGAGTTGTTGTGCGTGACCGGCATCGCTGCCCATCCCGATCGCCGTAAATACTGCCGCCGTCGCAATCCAACGTCTCATCGCTCACCGCATCAGCGTCACGAGGATATACAGCGCCGCGCCCGCCGTCACGAACACGACCGTGGCAAATGCGAAGCTGAGCGCAGGGCTCGCGGTCCCACCACCGGGCACTTGGGGCGCACGAACGGCCGGCGCGTCGGCGGCGATCGCCTTTCGCGCGCCGCCGGAATCCGCGGAATGCCGCGGCGGCGGGACGGGCGGCGGGACGGGCGGCGGGACCGGATCGGTCGCGAGTTGTGCCGCATGGGCGTCGCCATTGGGCTGGGCGGAGGCGCCGTCGACGACGACTGTCTCAGGAACCTCGGCGTCGGCGAACCGAGTGTCCGCCGCGGGTTCCGCCCGTGCGACGGCGGCCGCCGGTGCGACGGCGGGAACTCTTCCGGACAGCGGCGCGCCCGCGATCGGTGCTTTCTCTGTTTCCGTTTCGCTCGCGCGCAATACTGCGTTCGCATCGTGGACCGCATGGATCCGTTGCGACGGCGCATCCAACTGGATGACCTCGACTCCCAATTTCGCGGCCGAATGCCGCGTCGCGGACGGTCGCTCGATCGTGTCACGCACGACGAATCGGACCTTCACCGTCGCCTCGGGACTGTGGGTCGACATCGAGGGCGCGCGAAGCTTCAGGGCCGCACGTTGCGCCGTCGAATCCGCGGCGCCGCCCGACTTCAGTCCGAAGGGCAGAGTTGAACCGCGCAGCATCGAGGGGGGCGGGAGCGACGGGGTCTTGGCATGAGGCCGAAGGCCCTTCCCGACGTCTTCGGACTTCGCGAGCAGGTCGGTCAGCGCGACTTCGAGCGTACGAAGGAACGTCGCTTTCGATGTCCGCGGTGCCGGCGGCGGGACATCTTCGAAGACGGATCGTGCCTGGATCGTGTACGCGCCGCGCGTCCACGCAAACAGTTCCGCGTAGTCGGCACCGGCATTCTCGTCGACTTCGAGGGTCGCCAGTTCGCCTAGTTCGTACCGCGCGACGCACTCGCGGTCTGCATCGTCGCGAATCGTCAAGACGCCGGAGAGTCCCGCGCCCTCACAGTAGCGCATGAGATCTGGCACGGTCACCGGGTCCAGGGTGCCAGTCCATCCGCGAACGCCCTCCGCGCGCGCTCCGTCGATGGGCGGTAGCAACTGCGCTAGTTCGAAGCTCCCTGCAGTCAGCGCGAGAAACTGATCGAGCGCGGCGTCGAGCGACGCGTCGGTGGTGCCGAGTTCCGGCGCACCATTGAGCATCGGGAACGAACCCTGCGTCCCGGTCGCGTCGAACGCGAGTGTGCCGGTGAAACGAACCTCCTCGCAAAACCGCAGGATTCGCTCGGGCGAGTGCGTCGCGAGATCGCCTTTTGACGGTAGCGGAACGGCCGCGGCAGCCACGCGCGCAGCGTACCACGGCGCGCGGCGGGGCTACGGAAAGATGTCGCGTTCGCGGTAGACGTGCTCGAGTCGCTGCAGTGCCAGACCGTACGCGGCGAGTCGCAAGTCGACGTTCTTCTGCCGCGCGAATCCGGCGACTTCTTGGTACGTCGTCTTCATTTGCTTTTCGAGTTTGAGGTCCACCTCGGCGAGATCCCAACTCTCCGATCGCTTGTTTTGCACCCACTCATAATACGAGACCGTCACGCCGCCCGAGTTCGCGAGAACATCCGGTATGACGAAGATCCCCCGGTCCAGCAGGGCCTTCTCGCCCTCGGGCGTGCATGGTCCGTTCGCTCCCTCGACGACGACCTTGCAGTCCATCAACTTGGCTTCGGCTTCACCGATCTGGTTCTCCAGCGCGGCGGGAACGAAGATGTCGCATTTCACCTGGAAGAACTCGTCGCGGGTGATCGTCTTTCCGGACGGATACCCGGCCACGCCGCCGTGCTCTTTCACCCACTCCGAGAGCTTGTGTTCGTTGAAGCCTTCCGGGTTGTGCATGTACCCCGTGTGATCACCGACCGCCGTCAACGACGCTCCGAACTTCGACAGAATCGTTCCCGTGTGCGAGCCCACGTTGCCAAACCCCTGCACGGTGTACGTACAGCCCTCGAGATTGAATCGGTGGTCTTTGGCCCATTCCGTGATGCAGTGCACTACGCCCTGCCCCGTCGCTTTCTCGCGCCCGAGCGTGCCGCCCGAGGACACCGGCTTGCCCGTCACGACTCCACGGTTCGCCTGCTTGTTCACGTGGCCGACGGTGTTCATGTACGTGTCCATCATCCACGCCATCATCTTGCCGTTGGTGCCAACGTCGGGCGCCGGAATGTCGTACTCGGGACCGATGTTCCCACCGAGCGCGTGCGTGAAGCGGCGCGTGACCCGCTGCAGTTCCGCTTCAGAGTGTTGTCGCGGATTGAACTTGATTCCGCCTTTTCCGCCACCGAACGGAATGCGCATCAGCGCGCACTTCCAGGTCATCATGGCGGCGAGCGCCTTGAGGTCATCGAGCGTGACCGTCTCGTGATACCGGATCCCGCCCTTGTACGGGCCAAGCAGGTTGTTGTGCTGGATTCGGTAGCCCTTGAACACTTTCACGGAGCCGTCGTCCATTCGAACGGGGAAGTGAACGATGATCTCGTTCTTCGGTTGCGAGAGAATCGCTTCGATCGTTGGATCGAGGTTGATCACGCGCGCGGCGCGAGCGAGGTACCGCTGAATGACCGCAAAGAACTCGTACTTCGAATCCGACATGAGCGTTCGCATCCCTTTCGTCGACGAGGCGCCGCGAGTCGCTGTGGCCTCTCGAGAGCGCGGGTCATCTAGCGTCACGCTCGCGGCGAAATCAAGCGCGCTGAAGCGAAACGGGCGCCCTCGTTCCGCACGACGAGGGTCCCCCGCGCGCGACGCGGTGCGGCACGAAATCCTTGCGCGGGCTTCGCGGTGCCGGAGATCAGAGAGGGAGACCCAACCACCCCGCACGCGCTGCGCCGTACACAGCGAGCGCGACGAAGAGAAGCGCGTCGACACGATCCAGGATGCCGCCGTGCCCAGGCAAGATCCCGCCCGAGTCCTTGACCCCCGTGCTGCGTTTCAAGAGCGATTCGCAGAGATCCCCGATCTGCCCGAGTGCGCCTGCGACGACCGCCACCGCCAGGCCGCGCACGAGTGGAAGCTCGGGCAGGTAGACGAAGTGGGCGAACGCCGCACCGAGCCCGCTGCCCGCGAGGCCACCGACGGCTCCGGCCCAGGTCTTGTTCGGGGACACCGTCGGATACAGCTTGGGTCCGCCGATGCCGCGACCTGCGAAATAGCCACCCGTGTCTCCGAACCACGCCGCCATCAGGGACAGCAGCACGAGTCCCGCACCGACGTGGTGATGTCCCGGAACCTCCAGCCTTCGAATGCATGCGATCGCCGCAAGCGAGCTGCCAACGTATGCCGGCCCGAGCGCGAGAGAGGCCATCCGCACGAGCGACGTCGTGACGTCGCCGGGCCGAACGAGCGTCACGACGAGCGCAACGGGTGCGAGCGCCACCAAGCTCACGATTACGAGCCCGGCGCTGCGGCGTCCGAAGTCGGTCCAGACCAGAACGGCGAACAGCGCGGCGGTGATCGCGGTTCCGACGAGTTGCGAACTTCGGTCGCCCGCGTGGGTCATGCCGAAGAACTCGAGCGCGGCGACGATCATCGCGGCGCCCGCAAGGGAGGCGAAGCCCCACCATGGGCAGAGGTACAGCAGCGCGAGAATCAGCGGCACGGCGATGGCGGCCGTCAGCAGGCGCACCGTGAGATTTTTCACGTCGAACTCCGTTCGACCGAGGTCGCCTCAAGCGACGCATCGTGGCATCGACCGCTGACGAGACCGAATCGGCGCTGCCGTTGTTGGTACGCCGCGATGGCGACGAAGAGGTCTTCTGCGCCGAATTCTGGCCACAAGACCGGGGAAAAGTGCAACTCACTGTACGCCGCGCCCCAGAGGAGAAAGTTCGAGATCCGGATCTCGCCCCCTGTCCGGATCAATAGGTCCGGGTCGCCCACCGACACGCTCGGGATTTCGTGTGCGACCATCGCTTCGTCGATCTCGTCGGGACGAACGTCGCCGCGCGCGACGCGACGCGCAACGTTTTGCACGGCGGCGACGACTTCCTCCCGACCGCCGTACGACAACGCGAGTGAAAGCGTCATCGCGTTGTTCGCCGCCGACACGGACGCGAGGCCGTCCAGTACGTCTCGGACGTGGGTCGGAAGCCGCGCGACATCGCCAATGGCGCGCAGCCGAATTCCGTTCGAGAGAATCTCGTCGCGCTCCGCGAGAAGGTATTCGTGCAGCAGGTCCATCAGGGCTTCGACCTCGTGTTCGGGCCGTCCCCAATTCTGCTCGCTGAACGCGAACAACGTCAGAGCGCGCACGCCCAGACGCCGCGCCAGGGTCACGACGCGACGAACCGCGCGACTGCCGGCTCGATGCCCCTGCGTTCTCGCGAGCCCGCGGCTCTCGGCCCATCGCCCGTTGCCATCCATGATGATGGCCACGTGGCGCGGCAAGTTGCGCGCGTCGACGAACGTCACGGCGTCGGCGAGTAGCAGAGCGGTCCCGGGCTCGCAACCCCAACGGCCGCGAGCGCCGCGTCGATGGTCGGAATCGTCGGTTGCGCGCGCGATGAACGCACCTTAGTTTGTCGCCCGCCATGGCCGACCGCGAAGAGGACCTGTACGCACTGCTCGGCGTTCCGCGCACGGCGGACGCGGACGCCATCAAGAAGGCGTATCGAAAGCTCGCGCTCAAGCACCATCCCGACAAGAACCCCGGCGACAAGAAAGCGGAAGAACGCTTCAAGAAGATCAATCACGCCAACGACGTGATCGGCGACCCGAAGAAACGGCAGATCTACGACGAATTCGGCGAGATGGGGTTGCGCGAAGGCTTCGACGCGAATCGTGCTCGTGAGTACGTGCAATGGCAGTCGCAGACCGGGAGCGGCCCGGACCTCGGCTCGTTGTTTGGCAGCGGGAAAGGTCCGGTGGATTTCGACAGCATCTTCTCGCGGTTCTTCGCCGGCGGAGGAGCGGGCGGGGGCCGCCGGGCGCAAGGCGCGATGCCGTTCGGGATGGGCTTCGGCGGCGGGCGGGGGCGGGATCTGGAGAGCGCGATTTCGGTACCCTTCGCGCAGGCCGTTCGGGGCGGCGAGATGCGCCTGACGATCAACGGCGAACCGCTCACGTTGCGCGTGCCTCCGGGCGCGACGGAAGGCGTGCGGCTGCGGATCGCGGGTCATGGGTTGCCGTCCCCGAACGGCGGCGCGCGCGGCGACCTCATGCTGACGCTTCACGTCGAGCCGCATCCGTCCTTCTGGATGGAGGGTGGTGACTTGCACGTGCATCTCCCGGTCACGATTTCGGAGGCGTACCGAGGCGCGAAGATCAAGATGCCGGCCCCTGATGGCGAACTCACGGTGAAAGTCCCCGCGCGAACCAGCAGCGGCGCCAAGCTCAGGCTTCGCGGCAAAGGCGTGCCGGCGTCGAAGAATCGGCCCGCAACGGACCTGATCGTTCACGTCCGTGTGGCGATCCCCGAGGGCGCGTCCGCGGAAATCGATGGCGCGCTGGACATTATGGAAAAGGCGTACAACAAAGACATTCGCGCAGACCTGGACTTCTAGCGGCGCGTTGTATCGTCCCGCTACGGCGCAATTACCGTGGGGTCTCGATGACTTCGACGCTCTCGATTCGGTCGCCCGGCAGTATGCCGTCTACGACATCGATCCCGCGCGAGACATGTCCGACGGCCGGATACCGACCGTCCAGATGGGCGGCATCGGCGGTCACGACGAACATCTGCATGCCGCCGGTATCGAGACCCGCAAGCGGAATCCCGACGGTCCCGCGCTCGAACGGCTCGAGCGAAAGTTCGGTGCGGATTGGTTCGTCGGTGCCGCCGTAGCCGTCCCCGCGTGGGTCCCCGCCCTGGACGACGAAGCTCGGAACGATCCGGTGAAAGGTGAGGCCATCGTACCGGCGTGCCGAGGCGGCGCGGATCAGAACCTGTGCGGCTCGGGGCGCGCGGCGGGGGTGCAGCGAAACGTCGAAGCTACCGAATTCAAGCGTGACGCGTAGCGTCATGAGTCTCGGAAGCGTCGGCGGCGCTTCCCACCAAACGCGAACGCCGGCATCGGGATTCGCCGCCATCTCGAGCGCGCGCACGCGACTCGGCCGCGCGAGATCGAGAATCTCGGCCGCATTGGCCAGTCGAGCGAGCCGGATCGCCTGGACTCGGGCTTCGAGCGTGGGGCCTTCCGCCTGATCGAACGCGGCGTGCAGGAGCGGCAGCCGTACTGCGGGAGGCAGCGACGCGAGGAGCACGGGGTGATCCGAGATCCCCTCCATCAGCGCGGCCATCACGGCGGGGTCGCGCTCGCGGGCCAGCCGACGCAGGAGCGCCGATGCGTGGGGCGGAGGCAGTGCGGTCGCGGCGGTCGCCGTAGCCACCAGCGTGCGCGCGTCACCGTGGGCTGCATCGATGAGCGCGGCGAGTCGCGCGGCGCGCACGGCGGGCAACATTGCGATCGTCGACCCGAGGACCTCCGCTTGCGCGGCAAGCGCGATCGGAGCGTCGCTGCCGCTCGCGCACGTGAGGGTCTGCTGAACGTCTCCGACGAGTCGATCGTTGGTCACCGCGTTTTCGCAGCGAAGGCGGGCCAGCACGGTCGTGGGCAAGCCCCCCGCATCGTTCGCGACCACGATGGCGGCACGAAGTTCGTCCGACACGAGCGATTGCTGCGCGGTCGGTGCCGCGTCCCGAACGGCCCGCCACGCGTTGTACCAGAGCCGCGGGGCTGCCCGCGCGCGTGCCGCCACCGTCTGCAGCAACGTGACCCAAAACGTCGGCGGAACGTCGGTTCGGCCCGAGACCGGTCGCGCCATGAGCGCAATCGCGAATGGCGTGAGCGACGCCATCTGTTCGTCCGTCGGCAACCGTTGCGAACGCGACGCGAGGAGACGCGCGCCGGCGGTTTGTGCCGAAAGGCTGGACGAACGAATCAGTTCGACGGCGCGGCCGGGCGGCAGCTCGGGGACGTCGAATCGAAATCTCGAAACCACCGTAGCGGCAGCGACGCTGGCGTGGGTGCCCTGCAACAGCGGCAGGAGGACGGAGGGGAATTCCGCAGGGCCAGCAGAACGGGGGCGGCCGGAGAGAGCACGAGCGAACGCGACCGCGCGATCCGGGGTGATCGTTGCGGCGACTCGCGCCAGCGCAGACGTTGGCGCGCGGCGTGTTGCAGCGAGAATTGCGGCGGAGACGACCTTGGGGTCGCGGGCCGTGTTGATCTGATCGATCAACCGATCGAAAACGCTGGCAGGCGCCGCGGAATCTTGGAACGCGAGCGCCAGGAGCCCCTCGAGGCCGTCGGACGTAGGGTCGGGGTTCGTCCCATCCGGCGCAGTCGCGGGGGTCCGTTGCCCGGTGTCCGGACGCGGCGCATCGCGAGGGGCGGGCCTTTCCGGGGTTCGGTGACAACTGACGGAGACGGCGAGTGCGGCAAGCGCGCGAAAGTGCTTCATGGGCGGAGGATCGATGCGAGAACGTGGAGGGGAAGGAGCGACCAGGAGACCGCCTCGCGCAGGCGAAGCATGCGACGTCGGGGCCCCGGAATGGGCGATGGCGCGGGGCATATCGCGGCTCGAATTCCCGCGATTCGAAAGCAGATCGTCGCGCGCGCCGCGTGGAAGTTCTGCGTAACGAGCAGCACGCGCGCGCCCGGGGGCAGGAGTCGTCGAGCTGCGCGGGCATTCTCGAGAGTCGTGCGGGACCGGCATTCAATTTCCAGTGCGGCGCGGGGAACGTCGAAGTCACGGATCATGGACGCGATGGCGGCGGATTCCGGCCGTCGAAACGCCGTCCCCCGTCCTCCGAGCACGAGAATCCGACGCACGACCCCGCCGCGATAGAGTTCGGCCGCGACTCGGGCGCGTGCCACCGCGAGCGGAAGCGGACGACCGTTCGTTCCCGGGGGGCAACCGAGGACGACCGCCACCGTTTCACGTGAAACATCGACCCTCACACGCCCGCCTCGGTTCGCCGTCGATTGACCCAGCCCGGCGTCACGTACTAGCGAACGCTCGTGGAATGGATCGATCGAGCGCTGGACGACGCCGAGGCACGCTTTCAGTTGCGTCGGCCTACCACACTCGCGTTCCAGTCGGCTAGCCGCGCAACCATCGACGGCCGATCCGTGGAGGTCTTCTGCTCCAACGACTACCTCGGCCTGCGTTTCGATTCCCGGCTCGTCGCGGCACTGCGCTCGGCGGCAGAGGACTGCGGAGCGGGGTCCGGGGCGAGCCGGCTGGTCTCGGGCAACGCGCCGGCACATGACGCCGCGGAGTCCGTGCTCAGCGGCTGGCTCGGCACGCAAGCGGCGCTGCTCTTCTCCAGCGGCTATGCAGCGAATGTCGGGACGATCGCCGCGCTCGCGGGGCCGGACGATGTGGTCTTCAGCGACGAGCGAAACCACGCCAGCATCATCGATGGATGTCGGCTGGCGCGATCGCGAACGCTCGTTTTCCCACATCGCGATGGCGACGCGCTCGCGGGCTCAATCGCGAGAGCGAGGCCGTTCCGCCGAGGGTGGATCGTAACGGAGAGCGTGTTCAGCATGGATGGCGACCGCGCGGACGTGCGTGCGCTGCGTGAGCTATGCGACCAGGAGGGTTTGGGACTGTACGTCGACGAGGCACACGCGCTCGGCGTGCTCGGTCCGGCCGGTGCGGGCGTTCTCGCGGAGGCGGGTGTGCGCGCGGACGTTGTTGTGGGCACGCTCGGGAAAGCTCTCGGACTGGCCGGCGCGTTCGTTGCCGGAAGCAGCTCGCTACGCGCGTACCTCTGGAACCACGCACGAAGTCTCGTGTATTCGACCGGCTTGCCGCCCATGATCGCCGCCGCGGTGATCGCGGCGGTTCGCCTCGCGGCAGAGCCCGCGCTGCGGTCGAAACTAACCGCCAACGTTCAGCGCTTCCGCCAAGCACTGGCCGCTCGCGGGATCGCCGTCGGCGGGGATCCTGACGTGCCGATCGTGCCATTGCTCTTGGGCGGGGCCGAGCGAGCCAACGCGACGACGGCTCGACTGCTCGAACTCGGATTCTTCGTTCAGGCGATTCGACCGCCAACTGTTCCACGTGAAACAGCGCGGCTTCGGATCACACTCGGCGCCGCCCACGAGCCCCCGTCCATCGATGCACTCGCGGCCGCGCTGGCCGAGGTCACAGCAACATCGTGACGCCGATCCTCTTCGTGACCGGGACGGACACCGGAGTTGGCAAGACCGTCGTCGCGTGCGGGATCGCACGGCTGCTCGCGCGAAGCGGGCGGGCCATCCGAGCGCTGAAACCCGTAGAAACCGGGTGCGCCGGTGCCGGCGAGACGCTTCGCGCCGAGGACGCAGAGCGACTGAGCGCCGCGACCGGCGAGCGGTACGAACTCGGATGGTCTCACGCGCGCGCGTTCGCCCTTCCCGCCGCACCGAGTGTGGCCGCCCGTCATGCGGGTGAAACGCTGTCCGTCGCAGCGCTGGCGAAATGGGTTCAAGAGCGCGCCGAAGACGTCGACCTGTGCGTCGTCGAAGGCGCCGGAGGACTGCTCGTGCCCATTGGGCCCGATGGCACCATGGCCGACCTGGCGCTTCAGACGCGGGCGGAACTCCTCGTCGTTGCGCCCGATCGTCTCGGCGTCTTGAACCATGTGTGTCTCACGGCCGACGTCGCCAAGACGCGCGGCCTGCGCATCCGAACGATCGTGCTCAACTCCACCGGCGACGGCAACGCGCCGGAACGACAGCTGGAGGAGCTTCGTTCGCTTTTACCGCATATTCCATATTTTATAGAGTTGCCGCGTCTGCCTTCGGTGGGCGCGGGTGCGGTCGCGGACGCGATCGTCGACGCACTCGCCGTCGCTGGGCTGACGCCAGAGAGCCTCTGGCCGACAGGCTAAGGTCGCCCGGCCTGCGGCCACGGAGTCCAGTCGTAGGCCGCGATTCCAGTGACTTCCTGCCCGAGAACCAGCGTGTGGATGTCGTGCGTGCCCTCGTACGTGATCACGGTCTCGAGGTTCAGCATGTGCCGACCGATCGGGTACTCGTACGTGATTCCGTTGCCGCCCAGGATGTCGCGACACTTTCGCGCGCAATCGAGAGCCATCGCAACGTTGTTCCGCTTCGCCATCGAAACCTGCGCGGGCGTCAGCGTCTTGGCTTCCTTCATGCGTCCGAGCCGCCACGCGAGCAATTGCGCCTTCGTGATCTCGGTGAACATGTCCGCAAACTTCGCCTGCACGAGTTGGTACCCGGCGATCGGACGAGAGAACTGAACGCGGTTCTTCGCGTAATCGACGGCGCAGTCGAAACAGGCCGTCGCCGCACCGATCACGCCCCAAGCGATGCCGTATCGAGCCTGCGTCAAACATCCGAGCGGTCCCTTCAGCCCCTCGACCGATCCCAAGATGGCGTCTTCCGGCACGACGACGTCCTCGAGAATCAGCTCGCTCGTCACGCTCGCGCGCAGCGAGAACTTGCGCTCGATCTTTTCTGCCGTGAACCCGGGGGTGTTCGTCGGAACGATGAACCCGCGGATCCTGCCGTCGAGTTTCGCCCAGATGATCGCGACGTGCGCGAGGTTGCCGTTCGTGATCCAGCGTTTGGTTCCGTTGAGCTTGAAGCCGCCCTTCGCGCGCTCCGCGCGCGTGATCATCCCCGACGGATTCGAGCCGAAGTCCGGCTCGGTCAGACCGAAACAACCGATGGCTTCGCCGCGCGCGAGTCGCGGCAGCCACATCTCTTTCTGCGCCTCGGATCCGTAGGCGTAGATCGGGTACATGACGAGCGAGCCCTGCACAGAACAGAACGATCGGATTCCCGAATCGCCGCGTTCGAGTTCCTGCATCGCGATGCCGTAGCCAACGTCACTCATTCCTGCGCAGCCATACTGTTGCGGAAGATTGGCGCCCAGAAGTCCCAGCTTGCCGAACTCCGGAATCAGCTCGGTTGGAAACGTCCCGTCTTCGAAATGCTTCGAAATGATCGGCAGAATCCGCGAATCCACGAACGCGCGAACGCTGTCGCGCGCGAGGCGTTCTTCGTCCGTGAGCAGTGCATCGATGTTGTAGAAGTCGGTGGGCATCAAAGGACCTCGTGAGGGGCGCGGACTTTATCACAGCCTCGGATGCATCATCGCGCCGTCGACGTGCGCGGCGTCGCGGGAGCGACCGCGCGTCGCGACACGGCCCATCGAGTGATTCGAAGAGCCGCAGAGACGCACCCATCCGGGCAGCCCTCCACGTGCACCGCCACGATCCACGGTGCAGCCGCGGACACGTAGCCGACGAACCAACCCGACGTCTCGTCCGACGCGACGACGCCACGAACATCGTCGAACGATGGGAACGGCAGCCGAAGTGCGTCGTCGAGTACCGAAAACCACGGCGCCGGCCGACGCAAGAGTGATCGCGCGAGGCGCAGGGCGTCCAGCACGGACAGCGTCCAGTTCCCGCCCGTGGTCACAAACCGTGCGCGAGCCTCGTTCTCGTCCGGAATGGCTGGAGACGGCACGTCGAGGAGGGCGAACGCCGACGCGATCGCGGCAGTTCCTACGCGGCGAGACAAGTCGTCGAGGAACGCGAGACACGGAAGACCGACCGCTCGCGCAGCCAGGACGTGTCCGTGCGTCGCGGTGCATCGAAACCCGGTGCAGTCGAACGCCGAATTCGCGTCGAGACGACCCGCACGCAGGGACGCAAGCGTCAGCGGAACCCGCGCGAGCGTGAGCGCGCGGAACGGCGCATCGGGGGTCGCGAAACGTGCGGACGCATCGACAGGAGCGAGGGGACGGACGCCCGCGACGTCGTACGACTGCACGAGGACCACGGCGTGCTCCGCGCCGAGCGACAACGGGACCCGGCGAAGCTGCGCTCGCGCCATCGGGTGCTCGTCGACGCCCCCGGAGCGCTGCCCGCGATTGCAACCGTCGAACGCGACCGTGAGCGCGCACAGCAACAAGCAGCAAGCGCGCGGGCTCGCCGTTTCACGCCGCGAGACGCGGTGGTCGTGTCGTGAATCGCACAGACGTGGAATGCGTCGCAATGGAATGGTTCCGCCGGTCGCGTGCGCTTGACTTTGCAAATCGCCCAGCGCAGTGTCTGCGCCCCGAAAGGGGCTGTAGCTCAGTTGGGAGAGCGCTAGAATCGCACTCTAGAGGCCGAGGGTTCGACTCCCTTCAGCTCCACTACGACGTTCGACGCGCACTCGGCGCGAAACAAACGCCCGAGGGCCGGAGCGCACGCAAGCCTGCGGTTTGCCGCCGCGAGCGGCTGAGCTCTCGCGGAGAACGGCACGAACCGATGTGGCGCCGGGCGTCAAAGTTTCGCATAGTTCCGCGCCTCGCCGGGATTGCCAGTCCCGCGCTCGCATCGCCCGACAGGAGATACGCCGTGACCAGCTTGAAGGAAACGTTGTTGCAGCCCGGCAAGCGACCGGACGTGCTCAAAGACGCCGAACAGGTCCTGAACGAGGAAGTGTCGTCCAAGGGTGGGCTGACGGGCATGGCAGTGAAAGCAGCGTTTGCGATCGTCAAAGCCATCAAGCCGGGAATCATTCACGAGTCGATCGACGTGCTGCTGGACGAGTTCGTCGGAAAGCTCGAGCCGTTCTACGAGGCGCACGAGCAGAACAAGTCCGCGGCGCTGCCCGACTACTTCGTGTTGCGCTCGTCGGAGATCGCCGACGCACTCCTGAGCATCACGGACGCGCGTGCCGCGAAGAGCAAGAACGGCACGATGCGCAAGGCGTACGAAAAATTGCGACCGCAGGGCAAGAAGCACGTGCAGGACGCGATGCCGCGCGTCGGCCGCCTGGTCGAGAAACACGCGCCGTGAGCACGCCGTTCCGCCTCGACGGAAAGGTCGCGATCGTCACCGGTGGCTCGCGCGGAATCGGAGCGGCGATCGCGCGTCTGTTCGCAGCGCAAGGCGCTCGGGTCGTGATCGCGGCGCGAAAGGTCGAGGCCTGCGAGATCGTCGCCGGAGAAATCCGCGCGTCGGGCGGAACCGCGCTCGCGCTTGCGTGCCACACCGGACGGATTGAAGACGTGAAGTCCACCGTCGCACGCACCGTGGAGCACTTCGGCGCGATCGACATCCTGGTGAACAACGCGGCGACCAATCCGCACTTCGGCCCGATGATCACGGTGGACAAGGGTGCATGGGACAAGACCTTCGAAGTCAACGTGAGCGGGTATTTCGAAATGGCGCGCGCGGTCGCGGAGCACCTGATCGCGCGGGATGCGCCCGGATCCATCGTGAACGTCGCAAGTGTCGTGGGACTCAAGCCCGAACTTGCGCAGGGCGTCTATGCGATGACCAAGGCGGCCGTGATCTCCATGACCCGATCGCTCGCGATCGAACTCGGTGCGAGTGGGATTCGAGTCAACGCGATCGCGCCGGGCCTGGTCGAAACGCGATTCGCCGGGACGCTCATCCAGAATCGGGACATCGTCGAACGATGGATCGAGCGAACGCCGCTTGGGCGGTATGGGCAACCGGACGACATCGCTCCCGCGGCGCTCTACCTGGCTTCGGACAATGCGAGCTTCGTGACCGGGAGCGTCCTGGTCGTTGACGGAGGTCAGTCGATCGGCTGAAGTGGCGAGCTCGGCGACGGTCCGTTGGGTTTCCAGGCTGTCCCTCTTCCCCATTTACTCCACGCCGCAGCGTGCCATACACTCCCGCTCCCGGATCGGGACCCCACCCGTAGGGGGTATGGGACCCGTGCAATTCTCCGGGGGAGGCCCTCACCGATGCGACGTACGGTTTTCGTTTCGTTGCTGGCGCTTGCGAGCGTCGGCGTTTTCGGCTGCAAGAATACCCAGACTCGGCTTCGCGAGACGCTCACTCAAGCGTTCAACGAGGATCCGAACGCGGGCAACGTGCTCTGCGGCTCACCTGTCATGGGTTTGTCCGCTGTGACCGTGACCGCGGTTCAGTTCACTGGCAACAGCTCGTCCGGCTCAGGTACCGCGACCATCAGCGGGACGCCCATCACGATGCCCGGAATGCCGGGGATGCCCGGCGTCTGCAGCGGGACGGTGCGCTACAATTACGACACTTCGACGACGTCGACCGGCTACGGACGGCGGCGCCGAAGCAGTTCCATGTTCCGCGTTTGGAACATTCTGCTGGTCAACCGCACGAGTCCCGCACCGGGGATGGCTGGCGGAATGCCCGGGATGCCGGGCATGCCCGGAATGCCCGGAATGCCGGGAATGCCCGGGATGCCTGGCATGGGCGGCTCGGGTCGCACCGCGATGACGGGCGGCGCGGCTACGCCGATCGCCGTGGGTGGCGTCACGGCGGGTTCGCTCGCGCCCGGCGACATCGCGATGAGCAACGGCACGTTCGCGGACGACTACGCGATCATGCTGACGGCCGGAATGCCCGTCACCTTGGTGCTCCGTGGCGGTCCGTCGACCTCGATGCCGGGATCCACGCTCGATGTCTATCTCATCGTCATGCAGAACGGCGTCGAGATCACCCACGACGATGACAGCGCCGGCAACCTCAACAGCCGAGTGCTCTTCACGCCACCGACGACCGGGATGTACACCATCCGCGCGACGACGTTCAGCTCGAGCAACTCGATGGGGATGTACACGCTGCAGGTCATGCCCGGCATGAACCCGATGGCCAGCTAGTCCCGAAATTCCTCGTTTCTCCTTCCTCGATTTCATGACGGTCCCTCGCGGCGATTGCCGCCGCGGGGGGCGCTCGTCCGCGCGGCCCGACATTCGGCGTGCCCATCGCGCGACGGATTGACGGATCCGTTTCGGCTCTCTACCCTCACGCGCCCCCGGTAGCGATTCTTCCGTTTATGGGGGGATTTCGTACCCCTGCGCTCCAGGACAGACGCATGGCCAATCGCACGTCGATCGAAACGCGGCTTCACAATCTGCAGGAGTTGCTGGCGATTCAGGACGAGCAGGCGCTCGCCGAATTTCAGGAGCGCCTCGACATGTCCTGGATCTTCCACGACAGCAGCCTCGAGGGGACGGTGCTGTCGTTTCACGAGCTGAAGAGCGCGATCGACAAGGATGTGATCTCCGACGTTTCGCTGATCCCGACGTACGACGAGATCCGGGCACACAAGGGCGCGATCGACTTCGTGCGGGACATCGCGTCCCAACGGAAGAAAGTGCCGGTCACCGTCGATCTGTTGTTGAAGATCCACCAGTCGCTCACGCCCGACGAGGCCGAGAAGAAGGAAGACCCCTGGCGCAAGGAGACTCCGGTTCACCGCCTGTACTTCCATGACATCCCGCCGCCGGAGAAGATCGCTCCCGAGGTCAAGAAGCTGTCGGACTGGCTCAACGCCGGCGACACGCGGAAGATGCCCGCGTTGCGATTCGCATCGAAGCTGCACTTCCGCCTCATGCAAATCTACCCGTTCGCAAAGAACAGCGGCAAAGTCGCAAGGCTCGCGATGAATCTCGTGTTGCTTCGCGTCGGCTATCCACCGGCCATCGTGCACGCCACCGAACGACAACGGTACTACGAGTCGCTTCGCGGACCGAGCAAGCTGCTGCACGCACTGATGATCGATTCCCTCGAGAACTCGATCGAGAGCGCCATCAAGCTCTTCACCGAGCGCGAATCGGGCCGTCGGGCGCTCGCGTAGTCGCGCGCGACGGAGTGCGCGGGATTCCGAGTACGCGGTTCAGCCGACCTTCTCGACGAGGGACTTCGGAATCGCACGCCCGAGAAGCGCGAGGCGCTCCCGCGCCGGTCCTTCGACGAAGAGCGCGATGTTCTCGATCGACTGGAAGATCGCAAAGCGCCCCACGCCCTCCCAGCCAGGCGACAATTCGCCCGAGACTGCCAGGGCGACCGATCCGTGCTCGCTCCGGCGCAGCGATCCGTCCCGGGTCGAGATCTCGACACCGGGCCAGCCAATGGCTCCAAGCGCGCGATCCTCCCGCAACACCCACACCGTGCGGCCGTCCCGAGGGATGCCGATCCACCGGTCTTGACCGCGTTCGGGCGCAAGGAACATCCGCACGACCGGCGCACCCTCCCGAAGCAAGAGCAGTTCGCCCGAGAGCCAGTATGCCTCGTTGAGATAAGTCAGGACCTCGCCGACGCGCGCCCACGACGACGCGTCGCCCGGAATCCGCGCCGCCGTCGGCTCGGTCGTTCCCGCGCGGCTCGATGCGTCGCGCTCGCGGTGCTGAGCTTTCGCGCGGCGCCGCACGCCGATCCACGTGGCAAACGCGCTCGAGCAGCTCACGGCGAACACGACGCTCAGTGTGACCGGATCCATCACCCACCCCCGAGCGCACGATGAATCTCCCGCGCGCGAATCGTCCACGCGTCCGGGCCGGCTTCCAGGATCGCAGCGATGACGGCCGCCGATCGCGCGCCCGCCTCGCGCAACGCTCGCGCTCCGGCGAGATCGATTCCGCCGATCGCGACGGCCGGGATGCCAACGCGAGCGGCCCGCGCGGCGCGCGCGGCGAATGTGTCAACGCCGACGACAGGATCTGGCCGTTCTTTCGTCCGCGTTCGATAGACCGGGCCGATGGCTACGTACGCCGGGCGCAGCGCCAACGCCTCGTCGAGCTGCGCATCGGAATGGGTCGACACGCCGACCGCGCACGCGGGAGCCAACGCTCGCGCAATCCCAACGGGCAGATCGTCTTGACCGACGTGAACCATGTCGGCGCCGACAATCGCGGCAAGGTCGGGGCGGTCGTTCATCACGAACGGCACGGACGCCGCAGCGCACAGCCCCCGCAGTTGGGTGCCGATCGACAAGACGCGTCGCGCGCCGTGGGTCTTCGCGCGGAGCTGAAGCGCGCTGAGTCGTCCCGCGGAGAGCACCGCGCGCGCGAAGAGGAGCGGATCGTGCTCGCCGAGGGCATCGAGATCGACGATCGCATACAAACCGGGGTCCACGCTCGCGACTTCGCCTCGCGCGGCGGGGATGTCAAGCGCCGCCCATTTGCTTGTGCGTCGACCTCGGGCACGCTTGCGCGCCGTGGCCGCAACGCTCGATCGCGGAATCGTATCGGACGAAACGAAATTTCCGCTCGTTCGAATCTCGAATGTCGCCCTCGTCGCGTTTGCAGTGGCGGCGTTTCTCGCGATCCGTCGTTGGCAGACGTTTCACAACGAGACGTTCGACCTGGCGTTCTACGCGCGGTGGGTCTGGGGCGCCGGACACGGTGACCCCTATCAGCCCCTGACCAACTCGAACGTGGCGGGGCTCCACGCGGCTCCGATTCTGTCCGTGCTCGGAACGCTCGGGCGCGTGCTGCCCATCGTCCCGATGCTGCTGACACTTCAAGCCGCAAGCGTCATCGGCGCTGGAATTCCCCTGGCGCGCATCGCCGCCCGCCGCGCGGCGCATCCGCTCGCCGCCGACGTTGCGCTCGTCGCGTATCTCCTCTTCCCGACGGTCTCGACGATCACGACGTACGAATTCCACCCCGGCGCGCTCGCCCTGTTCCCGCTCGCGCACGCGCTCGATTGTTTCGATCGCCGCCGAATTCGTCCCGGCATCGTGGCGCTCGGCGTCGCCGTGCTCTGTCGCGAAGACGTCGCGCTCGTGGCCGCGTTCGCGGGCCTCAGCCTGGCGGTCGATCGACGTTTTCGCCTCACCGGCGCCGTGGTCTTCGTTGCCGGCGTCGCATGGTTCGGCGTGTACATGTTTCTCATCGCCCCGCGACATCTGCCGCGCCACGGCTCCCTCGAATTGCACTATCGCGCGCTCGGCACCTCGCCGCGCGCGATCGTTCACTCGTTGTTCGTTCATCCGCTCGCGACACTGCGGGCCGTCTCGTCCCCGGCGAAGTTACTCTACCTACCGCGCATGTTGGCGCCGGTCGCGTTCCTGTCGCTTCTCGCCCCGCGCTGGCTCTTGCCTGCACTCCCCGTCTACGCGATCAACTATCTCTCACAGTTCCCGACGGCGGTGCAGATTCAGTCGCACTACGCCGCACTCGCGCTTCCATTCATCTTCGCGTCCGCGGCTCACGGCGCCGGACGCCTCGCCGCGAGCGACCATCGATACGCGGGGCGCTTGCTGGTCGCAGCCGCAATCGCCGTCGGGCTCGGGACGATGCATATGCACCGACGCGCGGGCGCGACACCGCTGTCGCGACGGTGGGATGCTTCGGCGTTCCGCAGCGGCACGCGCGCAACGGAACTCCGCGACCTGCTTGCTCGCGTTCCGCGTGACGCGTCGATTGCTGCGCCCGACTATGTGCTGCCGCACGTTTCGCTGCGCTCGGTGCTGGTTCGCATTCCATTCACTCGTGAGGTCGACTGGGTCTTGCTCTCGGCCGAGCACCGGCGGCGCTTCTCCGGGGGCCAGGATCTCTGGCGCAACCAAGAAGAGATCCTGATCCGCAACATGATCGCGGGCTCGACGTACGGCGTCTACGCGGCGAGCAGCCGTCACATCCTGCTCCGATTGCGTTACGACGTTCGCTCGTTTGCAACCGGCACGTTCGTGCAGTTCGCACCGCGCGCGGACGTACGACGGTTCCATCGCGAGATCGGCCCGTCGCTCACGCTGGCGGGATACGGCGTGCGTTCCGTCCCGAACGGGTCCGTCGTGCGGCTTCTCATCGTGCCACCCGTGCCGTGGCCCCACGATCTCGGGCTGGAGATCGGCTGGGGCCCGATGCACCCGAACGGAGACCGGCTGGACCCCGTCCACATCGTGTCGTTCCTGCCGTTCGGCGGCGTGTTCTCGCCGGTGCATGTTCGCGCGGGCGAGGTTGCGCAAACGGAGGTCTTCGTCCCGGCGGCGCCGAACGATCTGCAGGCCAACGGACTGTACTTCGGCGCTCGACGCCTCGACGGGTCGCGCCTCGATGCCGCGAGCGCACACTGGACCGCGCTCGCGGCGCCCGCGGAGAATCCATGACCCGTCTCGATCGCGAGCACGCAGGTGGCGCAGCAACACGCGCTCTTGCGTACGTCGTAGTCGCCGGGTTCGTCTGGGCATCGTGTCTCGGCGAACGCGTGGCGGGTGTACCGCTGGGCTCCGGCGGGAACCCTCGCGGCGCAGGCACGGCCAGCACGGCGGCACCGCGCTCCGCCCCGTCGGTCGGCGGAATTCCGCGGGAACAGGACCTGCCCGCCCGGCCAGGACATTTGTCCGTCACCGCCACCGACGCGCGACGCAACGTTCGGATTCCAGCGCGGCTGATCGTCCGGGGCGCGCTCGGCACGTCCGATCCAGAACTTGGCCCCGAGTACCGCGCGACGGGCGCGGGACGAATCGTGATCGCGATGAACGGCGACGCCGTCGTACCGCTGCCGAGTGGCACCTACGACGTGAGCGTGTCCCACGGCCCAGAATGGACGCTTCATCGCGCGCGCGTGAGCGTTGAACCCACGCACGGCGCAAGCATCCGCGCGGCGTTGTCGCGTGTGTGGGACATGAGCGACTGGACCGCGTGCGATCTTCACGTCCACGCGCTCCCGAGCTTCGACTCCCAAGTTCCGATCGAGGACCGCGTCGCATCGCTCGTCGCCGAGGGGATCGAGTTTGCCGTCCCGTCCGAACACAACGTCATCGGTGACTACGGCGCCGGCGTGCGTGCACTTCCACTCGCGGCGCTCGATGCACTCGGGGGTCGCGGACTGAGTTGGGTTCCCGCCGTCGAGATCACGACGGACCACGCACCGCGACGCATTGGTCATTTCAACGTGTATCCGTTTCGCCCACTCGCCGGGTCACCCGACGGTTCACCGCCGCCCTTCGCCGTGCCGCCGCGCGAAATCTTCCGCGCCGTTCGCGCGCGCGCGCCCGAAGCGATCATCCAGGTGAATCACCCGCGGATGAACGACGACAATGGTTACTTCCACGCAATGGGGTTCGAAGCCGCGACGGGACGCGCGACCGATCCCGCGTTCGACGACACGTTCGACGCCATCGAAGTGTGGAACGGTTACGACTTGGGCAATCCAGCCGCCACGGCCCAAGTGTTCGCCGACTGGCTCTCCCTGCTGGACGCAGGTCGACGCGTGGTCGCCACGGCATCGAGCGATTCACACAACATCGCGTTTCACACGGCAGGGTATCCGCGAACGTACGTCGCGACGCCGCGCGCCGGCGACTCGGCACCCGAGCCAACACTCCTGCTCGCGTCGCTTCGCGCGGGCCACGCATTCGTCACGAACGGGCCGCTGCTGTTTGTCACCATCGATGACCACGGCCCGGGCCAGACCGTGACCGTGAGCGGGGACTCGGTGGACGTGCACATTCGAGTCGTTGCGTCGCCGTGGCTCGACGTTGGCGAGATCGAGGTCTTCACGCCCGCACACGCTCCCATCCGGCAGCGCCTCGTTCCGGGAACGCAATCCTTGCGCGCAGACGTCACGATCCGCGTTCCCGTCGATCGAGCGCGCAGCTACGTGATTGCCGCGGTCGCCGGGCAGCGGGAGATGGAAGAGCTGCTGCCGGGCGTCCACTCGGTGCCGTTCGCGTTCAGCAACGCGATCTGGGTCCAGCGATCGCCGGCGGCGCCCGAGCGGCCCAGGCCGTAGTTCTCTCGACTATGCCGCGAGATCGACGAGGGCTCCGCGCAACTTTTGCAGCGCGCGCGCTTCGATCTGCCGCACCCGCTCTTTTGAGATTCCCAGTGTCGTGCCGAGCGCATCGAGAGTCGTTTCGTTTTCGGCCAGCGCACGGCGCTCGAGAATCCAGCGCTCGCGGTCGTTCAGCAGTTCCATGGCGGTGCGCACACGGTCGGCCGTACGCGCTCGGTCGTCGTGTTCGGCCGCTTCGTCCTCGGGCGAGGGGCCGTCCGCGCGGACGCGGTCCACCGCGGGAGTTTCCCCCGGCTCCGCCGCATCGAGCGACGCGTCCCGTTGTTTGAGCACGGGCAGCAGCGCCTTGGCCCTCTCGACGGTCATGCCCGACATCGCGGCAAGAGCGACCGGATCGTCTTCGCGCGTCCGACGATATGCGCGCAACGCGCGGCGCTCGGACTTCGATCCGCCAATCCGAACCATGCGATATCCCCGCACGACGTAGTCTCGGATTTCCGCGCGAATCCAGTACACGGCGTACGTGATCAATCGACACGCGCGATCGGGCTCGAAGCGCATCGCACCCTTGAGCAATCCCAGATTGCCCTGCTGAATGAGATCTTCGAGCGGAACGCCCCACCGCCGGTACTCCGCAGCGACCGTGATGACGAACGGCAGGCTCGCTTCGATCAGCCGGCGTCCGGCGTTCGCGTCGCCGCTGCGCCACGCGATGGCCATCCGTCGCTCTTCCTCCGCGCCGAGGGGCGCGATGCCGGACAGAGACGTGCGGTACGCTTCGAGGGACGTGACCGAGTGGGCTTGCATCATTGCTGCGCTCCGCCCGCAATCCCTGCAGACTCGGTGCCACGGTCCGCGAGGGCCTCTGAAACGCGAAGACATGACGCAAATCAACGATTGGCCCTTCGCGCGGCGCTCGCGACACGGCACGTGATGCGTTTGGGCGCAAAGGCTGCGCAAGCGTTGCGCGTTTCGCGCGAATCCGTCGTCAGACTCGGCGTCGAGCCTGGGTGACGTCGATCTCGAGTCCCTCGTAGGCGGCCACCGCGTTCGGGAAGACCTCGCGAGCTCTGCGCTCCTTCTCCCGCACGGCCTCGTCGTTCTGCGTCGGATCGTGATGATAGAGAACGTACAGCCCAACGCCCGCAAGCTTTGCGATCGTCGCGCCCTCCAGCATCGTGCTGTGTCCCCACCCGACCTTCGGACGACGCCCGCCCTCGCCGGCATACTCTTCGGGCGTGTACTGCGAGTCGTAGATGAACACGTCTGCATCCTTGGCCACGGCCAGGATGTTCGGATCGTGCACGGCGTAGTGCTCGGTGTCCGTGGCGTACACGATCGACCGGCCGCCATATTCGAGGCGGTAGCAAAGCACGCCATTCGGGTGGTTTCCGGGAACGCCGAAGATTCGAACCTTGCCGTCGGCCAGAAAGACTTCTTCCTGGTCGTGCAGGTCCCGAAACGTCATCGCGCCGCTCATCTCCTCGAGCTTCACAGGGAAGTTGGGATAGTTCATCTGGCCTTGGAGCGTTTCCTCCAACGTGCGCGAGACGTTCTTCCCGCCGTACAGATGAAACGTATTTCCGGGCACGAACGCGGGCAGGAAGAACGGAAAGCCCTGAATGTGATCCCAATGCACGTGAGAGAAGAACAGGTGTGCCGTCAACGGCATCTCCCGAACCAGCTTCTCCCCGAGGGCGCGCAGTCCCGTGCCGCCGTCGAAGATCACGACCTGATCTGCCACTCGCACTTCGACGCAGCTCGTGTTGCCGCCGACGCCTACCGTGTGCGGGCCCGGGGACGGGATGCTTCCGCGAACTCCCCAAAACGTCACACGAAACATCGCTGCGCTCCTGGACGACGCGACCGGTGAACGTCGCGAGTCGATCAGCCTGCGGTGACGGCTCGCGTCTTGATCCGCGCGAGGTATTTGGACATCGGTTCGTGCAAGAAGGGAAGCGGCAAGTCCTTCTCTGCGCGGCCGGTCACTCGGGCCGCCGACGCGAGATACCCGCAACGAAGGGCGGTGCGACGGTTCATCGTCGGCTCACGGTGCGGGTGCAGCTTGGTGTGGATGAAGACCCAGGCGGACTTGTCAGCGGTACGAAAGCGTGGCTTCTGCATGGAGTAGGTCGGCGGTTGTGCATTGGGTGGGCGGCAGTGTCAAGCCGCCCGTTCATCGCGTTCGCGTCAAATGTCCAGGTTCCGGACGTTGCGTGCGTTCTGTTCGATGAACTCCCTGCGCGGCTCGACTTCGTCGCCCATCAGCAGCGTCAAGACCTTGTCCGTCGCAATCGTGTCCTCGATGCGCACTTTGAGCAGCACGCGCTTCGTCGGATCCATCGTCGTGCTCCAGAGCTGTTCCGCGCTCATTTCCCCCAAGCCTTTGTACCGTTGAACGTCGGCGCCACGACGACCGCGCGCATCGACCGCTTCGTACAGCGCATCCACATCGTCGATGGCGGTCTCGTTGCCCTTCTCGTCACGGAGCGTCCACGGCGTGGCTCCGAGCTCTCGCGCCCGGGCCTGCTGTGCGAGCAAGTCGCGCATCTCGGGTGAATTCAGTCGCGCGACGTCGACGGTGGTTCGCGCTCCGGACCCATTGCGTGTGTGAATCACCACGCGCTTGCGCCCGTGCACGGGATCGTCGGTCACGGCCGTCTTCAACGGAAGCAGCTCGGGATGACGCCGCGCCAGCCAGCGCTCCAGTGCGGAGACTTCGGTCGCGATCTGCGCCTCGTCGCGCAGCGTCTCCAGCGAGAATGCCGTGCCGCGCAACAAACCTCGCACGACCGCAGGCTCGCCTCGAGCGCCGGCCTTCGCGAGTAGCGCTCGACCTCGGTGCAGTTCCATGAGCAAGACGCGCAGACGTTCTCCGTCCACCGGCGCGGTCGGAGTCGACAGGCTCATGCCGTCGCTGCCCGTCTCGATGATGTTTCGAGCGAGCGCGTCTTCGTCTTTCACATAGCTGCTGCGCTTGCCGCGATGAACCGCGAACAGCGGCGGCTGCGCGATGTAGAGAAACCCCCGTTCGATCAGCTGTGGCATCTGTCGGAAAAAGAACGTGAGAAGCAGCGTGCGGATGTGACTGCCGTCGACGTCGGCGTCCGTCATGATGACCACTCGGTGATAGCGCAGCTTCTCGAGATCCATCTGCTCGCCGATGCCTGCACCGAGCGCCGCGATCAGCGTGCCGACCTCTTGGTTCTGCAGCACCTTTTCGAAGCGCACGCGCTCGACGTTGAGAATCTTGCCGCGCAGCGGAAGGATTGCCTGCGTTCGCCGATCGCGACCCTGCTTCGCGCTGCCGCCGGCGGAATCGCCCTCGACCAGATACAGCTCGCACTTCGACGCGTCGCGTTCCTGGCAGTCCGCGAGTTTCCCGGGAAGCGAACTGATGTCCAGCATGCCTTTGCGCTGCACGAGTTCGCGCGCGCGCGCCGCCGCCTGGCGTGCCTGCGCCGCGAGCAGACACCGATCGACGACCCTGCGCGCCACGGGCGGATTCTCTTCCATGAACTGCGCGAGCTTTTCGCCGACGATCGCCGCGACGATGCCCGTGACCTCACTCGAAACGAGCTTGTCCTTGGTCTGCGAACTGTACGAAGGATTCGGGTGCCGCACGGAGATCACGGCCGTCAAGCCCTCGCGGACGTCGTCGCCGGACAGCGGCTGACCCTTGAGTTCCTTCAAGAGGGTCTTCTCGTTGCCGTAGGCATTCACGGTCTTGGTCAACGCGCCGCGGAAGCCCGTGACGTGCGTACCGCCGTCCTTGTTGTGAATGTTGTTCGTGTACGCCGCGATGACCTCGTGCAGCGAGTCGGTCCACTGCATCGCGCAGTCGACGATCACGCGATCCTGCTCGGCGCGGAAGGTGATCACGTCCGGATGCAGCACGGTCTTTCCCGCGTTGAGAAACTGCACATACTCGACGATGCCGCCGTTGTGCAGATACGTGTGCACGCGCTCGTCGCGACGATGGTCTTGCAGCGTGATGCCGAGCCCGGGATTGAGAAACGACAGCTCCCGCAACCGGCGCTCGAGCGTTTCGAACGAGAACTGAATGTTCGTGAAAATCTCGTCGTCGGGACGAAAGGTCACGCTCGTTCCGTGGCGATCGCTCTCGCCAAGTGCCACGAGCGGACCGCGCGGCACGCCGCGGACGTACTCCTGCGTCCAATGCTGACCCTCGCGCCAGACATCGAGTCGCAACGACGAACTCACGGCGTTCACCGCACTGACGCCGACGCCATGGGTGCCGGCGCTGATCGAGTAGCTCTCGTTGTCGAACTTGCCGCCCGCGTGCAGCACGGTCATCACGACTTCGGCCGCGCTCACACCCTTGCTATGCATCCCCACGGGGATGCCGCGCCCGTCGTCTTCCACGGTGCACGAGTTGTCCGAGTGGATGACCACGGAGATCGTCTTGCACGTGCCGTCCTTCGCGAGATGTTCGTCGACGGCGTTGTCGATCACTTCCCAGACGAGATGGTGCAGTCCCGTGCCGTCGTGCACGTCGCCGATGTACATCCCCGGTCGTTTGCGGACGGCCTCGAGGCCCTCCAGCGCCTGGATGGACGTCGCGTCGTAACTTGGGGCCTTGCTGTCGGCTCGGGCCGCGGGCGGCGACGATGCCGACGGTGGGTCTCCGCTCGGGGGCCCAGGCGGGGCGACTGAACTCATCCAGTTTTCCTTGCAAATTCGGGGGGAAAGAGCCGCTCGACGCATACCAGAATCGGGCTGCAACTGCAAGCGGCTCCACGGCCAATCCGCATGGCAAGTTCATCAGTATTTCCAACAACTTACGACCATGCCGATCGTCCGCGAGGGCGCGGTCGGAACGGCCAGGAAATTACCCTGTGATTTCCACAGCTGAACGCTGGGCGAATTTCACGTCGGCGTGACGGCGCCGGCGTCGACATTCCACAACTTCGCGCGCGGAAGCAGCGCGGCAATCGCTGGATCGGTCGTGGTCATCCACACGTGTGCCGAGAGCTGATCGACGAGGGCAAACAGCCGGTTCGTGTGATCGCGATCCAGCTCGCTCGAAACGTCGTCGAGCAACAGGAACGGCGTGCGTCCGCTCGACCGCTGGCGCAGCAGTTGGATCTCGGCAAGACGCAGCGCCAGTGCGATCGCCCGGGTCTGCCCCTGACTCGCAACGCTGCGCGCCGGCCGCCCGTCGAATTCGATCCGCACGTCGTCGCCGTGAGGCCCGAGTGTGGTCGTTCGGCGCAGCACGTCGTTCGCGTACGAGCGAGTGAGCGCCACTGCGAACTCGGATTCGTCCTCGGGCGCGCGGGACACATACCGCGCCGTCAATCCGTGCTCGCCAAAGCCCAGTTGCCCCGCGCCCGTCTGAACGAGTTCGACGAGGTCACGCGCCGCCCGCGTGCGCTCGGCCACGATGTGCGCTCCGGTCGTGGCCAGCATCGCGTCGTAGGCACGCACCGCGCGCGCGTCGCTCGAGTCGCCGCGCAGAACGGCGTTGCGAGACTTCAGCGCGCGTGTGTACGTCCGAAGCCACTCGCCGTAGCCGTCGACACATCGCACGAGCATTCGATCGAGATATCGGCGTCGAATGTCCGGCGCGCCGCGCACGATCTCCAGGTCTTGCGGTTGGAACACCACGCACGACGCAATCCCGTACCACCCGATTGCATGCGTCGGGCGTTTTCCGTCGACCTCGCTCTCGCGCGATCCGCGGCCGAGCACGACGCGGAACTCGTGCGGCACGCTGCCGGCATCCACACGCATCGCGAGCGAAGCTCGCTCGGCGTCGTGGGCGATCACCGTCTCTCGCGTTCCGCCGCGAAACGAGCGCAGTGTCGCGACGTAGTCGATGGCTTCGAGCAGTGACGTCTTCCCGGCTCCGTTGGGGCCGATGAAAACGTTGGCGTTCGGGGCCGGCGCGAACTGGACGTTGCGCAGGTTTCGAAATCCGTCCAGCGACACCGACGTGATTCGCGTGGAGAGCATCGGCGTCGAGCGCTCCGCGGGCACGGGAATCGCCGAAGTCCGCCGGCGTCTGGATCAGATCCGCATCGGCATGATCACGCCGAGGAATCCGTCGTTGTCTGCGGGACGGATCACACCGGGATCGAGCTCTCCGGACATCTCGATCACGACGTCGTCACACGCAAGCGCCGCAAGCGCGTCGATGAGATATCGGGAGTTGAACCCGACCGTGAGTTCCTTGCCCTTCAGCTCTGCGTCGATCTCGTCCGTACTCGCGCCGACGTCCTGATTCTCACTCGAGAGCACAACCTTGCTCGGACTGAACTGCATGCGAACTCCGCTGCTCCGGTCCTGCGACACGAGGGAGACCGCACGCAGGGAGTCCAGCAGCGCGGCCCGTCCCATTCGCGCGCTGCGGTTCGAACTCGCAGGGATCACTTGCTGATACGCTGGAAACGCTGCGTCGACGAGCTTGACAGCCATCGTTACGCCCTCGCGCTGGAAGAACACATTCGAGCCCGCCTGCCCGATCGCAATCGTCGCGGGCTGGCCGTTCTCGGCCTTTTGTTCCGCACGTGCTTCGTCCGCAAGGCGTCGCAACTCGATGATCCCTTTCGCCGGGATGAGCATCGACATCGTCGCAGTCGTCGCTTCGACACGACGCTCGGCCTTCGACAATCGATGACCGTCGGTGGTCACCATGCGCAGAATCTCACCCTCGCGTTCGAGCAGTGCGCCGGCAAGATGCGGTCTCGCATCGTCGGTCGACATCGAAAAACTCGTGAGCGTGATCAAATCGCCCAGCGCGTCGGCTGCAAGCGCCTGCAACTCGGAGCGCCCGTGCTCGGGAAGCGCAGGAAACTCTTCGCCGGACATTCCCACGAGATCGAACCGCCGTTTGCCACCCGAAATTCTCGTGCTGAAATTCGCGCCGACGACAACACTCACGTCGCCCTCGGGCAGGACCTTCACCGCGTCGAACAAATGCTTCGCGTTGAGCGCCACACTGCCGCCCTTGCGGATGTCCGCTTCGATCGTGCTCGCGACCGAAAGCGTCAGGTCCGTGGCCGCGACGCGCAAGCGCCCCGGTCCGCCGGCCGCGATCAAAACGTTCGTCAACATCGGCATCGAACTGCGCCGATCGGCGACGTTCTGCACGCGACCCAGCGCTTTGACGAACTCTCGTTTCGCGACGACGAATTCCATGACCGGGCAAGGGTATAGCCCGACCGGCCGTCAGCAGGCAGCGGGATTCGTGTCCTAGGGCGTCGTCTCGAGCGACCTTCGGACACCGCTTCCGAGCCCGCTCGACGGCCTGCACACAGTCCCCACTTCTCTTGAAGAAGAAATATCTAAATTTCGTCGTCTTCGTAGAGGCTGTGAACTCGTGGGAAACGATCGTAACGAAGTAGAAATACTAGACTTCACGGTGTGTGGGTTTGTGTGGGCAACTGGGGGCGCGAACGGGGGCGGATCGATGACGCGGCGCGTCCACCGCCGAGCCCCAGGGGTTGTCCCGGGCCGGTCCCCAGCTCGGCGACAACCGTCCAAACCGTGGTTGGGCTCACGCGCGACGAGGCGCGGGACCCAGGCGGGCCAGGAGCAGGTCGATGTCTCGCGTTACGGGCGCACCGGTTGCGAGCAGGCGCTTGATCTTCTGCACGGCGGCCATCACCGTCGTGTGGTCCTTTCCGCCGAAGCGGTGACCGATCTGCGGGAAGCTGACGCCGAGGAATTCTCGGGCGAGATACATCGCGACCTGGCGCGGAAGCGTGATGCCTTGGTGACGCTCGCGGCCCGTGAGCTGAGAGACCTTCACGCGGTAGTGCTCGCCGACGATGCGTTGAACGTCTTCGACCGTCAGCACTCCAGGGCGCAACGGAAGCCGCAAGTTCTCGCGCACGAGTTCTGCGTCGACACTGCTGCGTTTGGAGAGACTCGCCTTGATCGCGAGTTTCATCAGCATGCCTTCGAGGTCGCGCACATTCGACGCGACGCTGGACGCGAGAAGAAACGCCGCTTCATCGTCGACGTGAATGCCCTCCAGCTCGGCCTTCTTGCGAATGATCGCGACGCGTGTCTCCATCTCGGGCGGGTAGATCTCTGCGACCAGTCCCGACGAAAACCGCGACACCATCCGTTCGGCCATGCCCTTCAAGTCATGCGGAAGAACGTCGCTCGTGAGAACGATGGGCTTGTCCTGCATGTAGAGCACGTTGAACGTGTGAAAGAACTCTTCCTGCGTCTGCTCGCGTCCCGCGAGAAACTGCACGTCGTCGAGCAAGAGCGCATCGCACTCGTTGCGATAGCGCGCACGGAATTCGTCCATCGTGTGCGATTGCAAGGACGCGATGAACTCGTTCGTGAAGTGTTCTGCAGACACGTACACGATGCGCGCGTCCGGCTTCTCTTCGATCAACCGATGGCCGACGGCGTTGATCAAGTGTGTCTTGCCGAGCCCCGTGCCCCCGCACAGGAACAGCGGGTTGAACCGCCGGCCCGTCGCCTGCGCCGCCGCGACGGCCGTTGCGTGCGCGAATTGGTTCGAGGGTCCGCTCACGAATTGTTCGAACGTGTACTTTGGGCTCAGACCGCAGGCGACGGCACGACCGCCATAGCGCAACGCGCCCGGCGCAGGGACATCGACCGCCGCACGCCTGGGCGCCACGGCCCGGCGTGGTGGCGGGACGCTGGGCGGGCGACGCACGGAAGGAACGGGAGGCTGTGGCCGGGCGGAATCGCGGCCGGTGCCGGGGAGGGATGGCTGTGCGCCGAATGTCAGGAACGGATTCGACGTCGCGACGCCGTCATGGATCGCCGAGACGCCGACGGCCGAGAGTTTCGTGAACTTTGCCTGCAGTTCGAGTTCCGACTCTTCCGCGGCGGGTGTTGCGGTCCAGTGCAGCGTCCACCGGCCGCCGAGCAACGAGCTCACCGTCTCTTCGAGGAGCGGTCCGTAGTGGCGCGAGACCCAATCGCACACGAAAGCATTGGGGGCGCCGACCAGAAGCACGCCCCCGGACTCACTCGTCGGTGCCGCATCGAGCACCGTGAGCGGACGTAGCCACGCGTCGACCGTCGGGGCCGCGATGCGCCCAGAAATCGCGTCAAGTACGCGCCGCCACAGGGCTTTAGTGTCGAGCTCGGGCACGATCCCTCCACACCCCATCCACAGGGTTGCCCACATGGCCCTGGCCCTGCCCAAACACCGCCTTCGTTCGCTTCCTCTGCGCGTCTCGGCGTGTCAAAACGCCCCGGGCGCCAAACCGGAATCCCCGAGTCGCCAACAAGTCATCCACAGTGCTATCCACAGCTGCATCCCCATTCCGATTCGTCGCCAAGAATTGGACGCCGGGCTTCGGACGTTAGTAGGGATGCCTCTGCCCGGACGTGTTTCCGGTCCCCGTCTCACGCGGGGGAAGAGCCTTCTACAAGAACTGTGGGCGAGAGGGTAGCGATGAAGATGACGACGATGTGCGCACGAGGATTGATCGCCGCAATTGTCGTGTGTTTTCCGACGATCGCGCTCGCGCAAACTGCGCCGCCGGTTCGTCTCGACGACTCTTCCTTGACTCCCAGAATGCTCGCACTCGGAGGCCGCGCCGACGCGCTCGCGAACAGCACATCATCGATGTTCGGCAATCCCGCCATGATGGTCCACGGGCGCAACTACCATGTTGACGCATATGGCCTCTACGACCCGACTGTGGGCCGGTTTGGATTCGGCAGTTCGGCCATCGACAGTACACGCCAGTACGTCGCTGCCGGACTGTCGTACTCATTCAATTCGATCAGTGACAGTGCCAACAACGATTTTCGACGCAGTCATGACGCGCGCGTCAATCTGGCCCTGCCCTTGGGACCCGCGTTTGGCCTGGGATTTACGACGCGTTTTCTCGACACTCAACCTCTCGCCAACACGCCCACGCCGCCACGCGTTCCGGCGTTCACGGGATTCACATTCGATGTCGGCGTGTTCGCGCGGCCGGTGCCCCAACTGACGTTCACGGTGGCGGGCTATTCGATCAACAACATCGATCCTCGAGTGTCCCCAATCTCGATGGGATTCGGTGCCTCTGTTCAACCCGCGCCGGTCATCGCAATCGTCGCCGACGCGTACGTAGACTTCCGCACCGTCACCGACGCCGTGCGCGGTCGCTACTCGGGCGGCGTCGAGCTCTTCGTTGCAAACCACATCCCGATCCGCATGGGCTACGCGTTCGATCACATTCGCAACAGCCAACACTCACTGACCGCGGGAGTCGGCTATCTCGATGAAGTGTGGGGCGTCGAGTTTGGAATGCGACAGGGTGTCTATCCGGAGTTGCAAACGACGCTGATGATCTCTGCGCGCTTCTTCTATCGTCCGCCGCAATAGCGAGTGCGTGGAACTCCTGGACACACTTCGCTGTCTAGGCGAAGGTGCCGGCGGATGAAGCATCGCTCGCTGCGGAGGAGTGGGTGATCCCCCTCACGCCCGAGGAGGAAACTCGTCTCGTCGAGCGCCTGCGGAAGCGTGACGAAGCGGCGTTCAACCTATTCGTGCGGACGTATCAAAACCGAGTGTTCGCGCTCGTACACCGCATGCTCGGCAACCGCGCAGAGGCCGAAGACCTCGCACAGGAAGTCTTCGTGACGGTGTTCAAGAGCATCGATTTGTTCCGGGGCGACTCGCGACTCGGCACGTGGCTGTATCGCGTGGCGGTGAATCACTGCAAGAACCGGATGAAGTATCTCGATCGGCGTCGCACGCGAGCGCACGGCGCGATCGACGACGCGCGCGAGTCGGACGTGTCCGACGGCAGCGCAATCGGCGGGCGACTTCCCCGGCCGGACGAAGCGATGGCGGGAGCGCAACTCGAAGGCGCGATCCAGACGGCGCTCGCCGAGCTCGACGAGGAGCATCGCGTGTTGATCGTGCTGCGCGACCTCGAGGGTCTCGCGTACGAAGAGATTCAACGGATCACGGGATTGCCCGACGGCACGGTGAAAAGCAGACTGCATCGAGCGCGCGCGGCGCTGCGCGATGCCGTGGAGCGAGGCGTGGGATGGAAACTCCCGGAGTGAGCCTGACCGATGAAGAAGTGCGGGAACGCTTTTCCGCATATCTGGAAGGCGAGCTGCCTGCCGACGAAGCGGCGGCTGTGAAGCAGCGGCTTGCGGACGACGCATCGCTGCGAACGGACTACGAACGCTTTCGAACGCTCCTGGGCGGACTTGCGACGATGGGTCTCGACGACGCCGACATCGCGCCGGACGTTGCGCGAATTTCGCTGCCGCCCGACGATCCGCGGCCGGATCGTGCGTCGCAGATTCCGCGCGCGTCGGCACCACCGGGCTCGCACAAAGCCGAACCTGTGAACCTGCTCGACGGCGTGCAGGCCAAGCTGCACAAGCGTTCGCGTGGGAAGTTCTATCGCAATCGCTACGCTCGTCGCGCAGGATTGATGCCTCTCGAGTGGATCGCCGCCGTCGTGCTCATCCTGCTCGTACTCGCATGGGCCGCGACGACGTTCATCACCGAGACTCGGCCGGCGCGGCCGGTACCGACGGCTCCGGGGCCGACCGGAAGGTGAACGCGCTCAGAATCCAACGTCGCGCGCATGCGGTGCTGTTCCGGGCGGGTGCGAGATGGGGTCCATCGCAGAAGTGCCCGCGCGCCGCTCTTCGTCATCGAGCCACCCGTCGTCGTCCATGTCCGTGAGAGCGTCGATGCCTGTCGTCTCGATGCGCGCGGACCCTGCAAATGCGGAAGCGATGAAGTCGCCGACCGCGCGTTGGATCGACACGATGGGTTGTCGGATGCGAAACGGTCGAGCGAGTCGGGGGAAACGGTCGACGGCCGCGCGTGGAAACGGGATGTCGTACGTTCGCACGCCGTACCGTGAGGCGATGTTGGCCCCGTGCGTCGACGGCACGCACTGGAAGAACGCCGCGGTGAGCGCCCCGTCGAGGTTGGCGTGCGCCACCGATCCAAGTTGGGCGAGCCCTACGACCGGCACTGCCGAAGGGGCGAGCTGACCGAGTCGCATCTCGCGCGCGATCAACTCGCTCGAGCGATTGGAGATGATCTCGTCCCACCAGGACTCGATCATGAATACATCGTGACCGCGTGCGCCGCTGCCCGCGGGCGGCACGGTAACTTCCGAGGCAAGTGACGCCGGATCCGACGCGTCGACACCGATCTGCAACAGCGCAAGCACTGGGTGGAACCGATCGGTGGGCGCAGCGCTCGGCGCGCCGAACAGCACGGAGGGAATGATCCCGATGAGCGATCCGAGCGTCGGCGCGTCCGTCGAGATGGCCGTGAACATCGCGCCGCCCGGCACGTTGAGTACGAACGGATTCACGCCGGCTTCAACGGCCGCGAACACCGTTCCGATCAGCCCGCCGAGCGAGTCGCCGACGTAGGCGATGTGCGCGCCGTCCAACCGCGGGGCAACACCGCCGTACTCTGCCGCCACGAAGCTCAGATCGAGCGCGGGATTTGCGATGAGTCGGCGCAGTTGCACGAGATCGAATGCCGCCTGGCGAAAGTTGTCGCGAAACGAGGTCAGACTCGTGAGACGGCCGAAAAAATCTGCCTCGGGGTACTCGAGCAGATCGCCGATCCCATCGCGGCCGCGGTAGGTACCAGGCTCGAGAGTGGTCTCGTCGACGAGTGTGACGCGCTGACCGAACGTGACTGTGTCGATCGCCACCATCGCAATGCCGCGTCGCGCGAGCGTGTTGGCGATGGCAAACATATGGCGCCGGTGGTTGCGAAGTCCGTGACCCCAGATCACGACTGGAAACCCACCGGCCGGAACCGCGCCGCGCGGGAGCACGAGCGTGACCGGAATCTGTTGCGATGCACGAACGGCGACGGGCGAACCGTCTGGCGCGAATCGAATGCGATTGTCAGGTCCGCGGAATTCCGGCGCGTTGAAGACTCCCGTGAAGACTGCACCCAACGTGTCGTGTGCCAGCCCGACGCTCGCCCCCTCGACTTCGGAGTCCGCAAACCCCGGAAGGTCCCTGCCCGACGTGTCACGCCGCGGCGTGCCGAACCACTCGTCCAGCGTGGCTTCCCAGCCGGCGTGGGCCACCGAGCCGAAGCGCGCGACGGTGTACGGCCTGGCCGCGACAGTGTCCGTCACGAGCGCTGGCGCGCCGCCGAGACGGCCCGCGCGAATTGCGTCGGCGCCCCGACGAATCTCGGAGTGGCGCGTCGAGACAGGAAACACCGCGAGGCCGACGATGCGGGTGCGGTCGAATCCAGCGCCACGAACACCGACGATCTGATCGACGGCCGCACCGTAGTCGCGTCCGAGGGTCGAATCTCGCGCGCCTGCGCGCGCGTCGCGTATCGCGATGAACGCGTCCGATGCACGCAGTGCCGCACCACCCGACGCCGCGCGAATGCCGTCGGTCAGCACGATGGCGTGGCGGTGACCTGCGCGGAGCGTGACGCCGTCGGGGTGCACGACGATCGTGCGAAACGAGCTGTGCCAGCCCGCCACCGCAGGGACCCGTATGCGATCAGGCGCGACGGACGGATCGAGGTCGATGATGAACGCGGTGGCGTCGTCGCGCAGCGACGCAGCGCCGTCGGCCGGAAGGGAAGCGGGATCGACGTCGACCGCACCGCAGCCCGACGCAGAGTCGATCACGAACAGTGCACCGGCATTGCGACCGAAACCGTCGAGGTCTGCGTAGGCTTCCGCGAGCGCCTGCGTATTTCTCGCGATGCGGAACGCCGTGAAGTCCAACAGGTCGTCCGCGACGGTCCCGTCGGCTGCCATGTACACGACGCTCGGAAACGGAATCCGTCCTGGAGGCGTTCGACTTGGGTCCGTCGACGGCTCGAACCGGACCCGCGGTTGCGCGTTCGCGGCGTCGGTCACGGTGCATCCGTCCTGCGTGGTGACGTCGAGCGTCGCGTCGAGCGTCCCAACGTCACCATCGGGATTCGGTTCCGCACGCGGACACGCTGCCAGTGCGGTGCACAGGGCGATGGACAGCGCCCCGCTGCGACCCGACGCGCGCCGGCGTGCCCCGCCGTGCATCATGTGCTCTGAGAGAGCGCTTGAACCGCTTTGACCCGCTTTCCGAGCAGCCCGAGCAGCTTGAACATCACACCAAGTCCCCCGTACAGTCCGCGCGCCACGATGGCTTCACCGAACTCCCGGAGGTTCTCGTCCGCCGGAAACCAGATGGGGTCGGGCTTCGAGTTGGTGTCCACGAAGAGCGTCCGGCGACGCACGAACGTGTGATACGCGTGTCGACTCGCCGCGACCCCGGGACCGGTTTGCTTCACGCCTGTCCATGGAATCTCGGGCATCGCGCCGGCGATCGAATGGTTGTTCACGTACACGACGCCCGCCTGCAAGCGCCGCGCGAGCGCGCTACCGCGGTCGATGTCGCGTGTCCACACGGACGCATTCAGCCCGTAGCTCGTGTCGTTGGCCATCTCGATAGCGTGTTCGGCGTCGCGCACGCGGAGGATCGTCAATACCGGCCCGAACGTCTCTTCCGCCACGACTTGCATCGCGTGCGTGCAGTGATCGAGCACGGTGGGTTCGAATCCGAGACCCTTGCCCGTTCGCTTGCCGCCCGCGAGCAGTAGCGCGCCTTTCTCGATCGCTTCGCTCACATGGGATTCGACGATCCGTAGCTGCGCTTCGTTCTGCACGGGTCCGATGTCCGCAATGCCTTCGCCTGTCGACACTCGCAGCTTCTTCGCGATCGCGCTCACGCGCGCCGCAAACGCATCGGCGATCGATTCCTCGACGTAGACCCGTTCGATCGACGAACAGTCCTGACCGGTGTTCTGCATCGCCCACGTCACGACGCCAATGGCCGTTCGATCGAGATCGCAGTCCGCGAGCACGATCGCCGCGTCCTTGCCGCCAAGTTCGACCGAGCACGGGATGAGCCGCTCGCCAGCGTGCGCGGCAACTTTTCGCCCGGTTCGCACCGAACCGGTGAACGTGACGGCATCGACGCCGGCATCGATCAGCGCGGCACCGATGTCCCCGGCCCCCTGAACGACTTGAACGAGATCCTTCGGAAACACCTCTTGGCATTGTTTCGCAAACCACGCACCCGTGCGGGGCGTGTGCTCCGACGGCTTGAGCACCACGGCATTGCCAGCGAGCACCGCTGGGAAGAAGTGTTTGTAATAGTTCGCGAGGGGATAGTTCCACGGCGCAATGATCGCGACGACTCCGCGAGGGACGGCTTCGACGACGGCAGACTTTCCGGGCCAGTCCAGCTTCGACAGCTTGATGCGTTCCGGTGCGAGGGCCGCGCGACCCGCTCGAACGACTTGCTTGACGTACTCCCGCGCCGCGCAGATCTCCGCGATGACGCTAAGAATCCGCGGGCGTCCCAACTCTTGTTCGATCAACTCCTGGATCTCGGCGCTTCGCTCCAGCAGGTGCGTGGCGAGCGCGTCGATTGCCTCTTCGCGCTCACGCAGGGAACGCGCCGCCCATCCCGGCTGCGCGTCGCGCGCGCGGCGAACAGCGTCACGGACGTCGTCGCCCGACGACGCTGCCACGTCTGGCAGCGGCGAAAGGTCGACGGGGCACGACGTGCCCGGGCGAGAGCGAGAAACAGCAGGTTCGGCATCGAGGGTCATGTTGCTCGGAGCATGCGGCAACACGCGCATCGCACACAACGGGCTTCGTCCACGCGCCCGTCGCGCACCTTTCAACCGGGCGGCGAGATCGGATCGAGGTCCATTCCGCCGGGGTACATGTACGAAGTGAAAGGCGCGACGCCGTAGACCTTCAGTCCAATGCGCTCGGTGCGACCCTCGGACTCGATGTGGTGCCGACCCGACGCGATTGGAACGGCATAAACGTCGAACGTCCCGACTCGCTGAGCCGTTGCAGTGAATGGGATCGTGTCGAGAGTGATCCGTGCCCCAGCGGGCGCGATCACGTTGACGAAGCTGCGCGCGTACGTCTCGGGAACCATGAAGTCGTACCAGCGACGGAATTGGTCGACGGGAACTTCGGTCACCATGGCGGGATCGCCCCAGCAAACCGGATCGTCTGGAACGTTGTGTTCGTCGCGACACTGCGGAGCCGGCTCGCCCTCACCGATCATGAACTGCGTGACGAGAAAGGGCTGCGTCCCCGTCACGACGAACGCTTCGCTCGTTTCGAATTCGCAGAACGAGTTGGCATTGAGCGCGGCTGCGCACGACGGCGGCGTTGGGATTCCCTCGAATGTCAGCGCGTTCTCCGCGCGCTGCGAAAGAACACGGACGACGGCCGACTCGCCGGGTCCGCGATCCCGAAGCGGCGTCACCACGTAGCGCCGTCCCCAAGTCTCGCTCGGCAGTACCTGCTCTTCGAGATGGTCGCAGTACGGCCGATCGGTCGGGACGTACGTGCATTCGTGTCCAGAAAAGACCGCCACGGGATGATCGGCTTCGACCAGTGTGCCGGTGATGTCCTCGTTCGCGTTCGCGCCGATCAACTGCAACACATCACCAGCGCGTACCGTGAACGTGAAGGTTCCGGGTCCGATCGTTCGGCGCGGTTCGAACGGATTCGACGGCGGATGGGCGGCATCGCGTACGGCCACCGGCACACGCACCGTGACCCGCGTGCCGCTCTCGGACGGATCCACGCCCACGACGGCCACGAAGCCGCCGGCGGCCGGCATGCCGCGCGAATTGGGATAGCTCGGAACGTTGTAGTGCGCCGTGAGCACATGGGTCGGCAGCAAGAGCGACGCGTCGTTCGTGTGCGAGAACGAGCCCGTGGCGTTTCGGTACTGCAGCGGATTGAACTGGTACGCCGCGACCGGCCCGTCCGCTCGAATGTGAAACGCGCTGTTCGTGTTGATGGGCGAGGGCGTCGCCATCCGTACGTTGCCGGGACGGAGCAACGTTTCTGACCATGGCAGTTCGATCGTCTGCACGTCGCCGGCGGCGAGCGTTCGTACGATCGGTGTCGGAAGAGCGCCGCCCGCGATGCTCATTCGAACCGAATACGTTTGCGGATTGGCAACCACGACCGCAAACGTGAATCCAGGCGCGAGGTACGGGTTCGCCGTGACCGTCGCGTAGTACTCGCACCCGAGATACGAATGGTCGCGCACGTCGCAGCGATTGTCGCAGCGCCCGGCGACGCACGTCGTGCCCGACTCGGCGGCGCAGACCGCTCCATCGAGCCACGCATGGCCGTCCGTTGCGCATTGTTGTGTTTGGTCGGCTCGCGTCGCGTCACATCGCTGAGTGCCCGGCGCACACACGCGACATCCGAGCCGTGGCACACACGTTTGCCCCGTGGTCGAACAATCGTCCTCGCCATCGAACCCGCCGTGACCGTCGCATCGCCGCGCGCGCAAGCCGCCCGCGACGCAGTACCACTCGCCGCGCGCGCATTCGCCGCTGTCCGACGTCGTCGCGCCCTCGGCCGAGGCGTCGCCGGTGGTGAACGTCCGGTCGGGTCCGCACCCACTCAGGGTCAGCGCGACGGTTGCGATGAAGCAGCACGTGAGTCGAGCGAAGCGTTCCATGACGCGACGATCGGCCTTGTTTTCCAGTGCCACAAGGGCTCGGCGGGGTGCGTGCGGTGTTCTAAGCGCGAACTAAGGTCGGCGCGTCGTTCTGCCCCGTTCGCTACGACTGCGTGCCATGTACGACTGCCATGACCTCGTTCGCGGTGAGCACGCGATCGCTCCCCTTCGCCGTGGCGATGATTTTCTGGACGATGTCCGGCGTCGGCTCGACCCCGCGCAGTTTGAGCCAGTAGTTCACGTTGGAGGCGCCCGACATCGGGCCGATCTCGATTTCTTGCCCGCGCCCGAACATTCCGGCCGGAACGCCCGAGTAGATCCGGTCTGCCAGCCACGCGTCGCCTTTGGCCTGCGCCTTGATGATCGCGGCCGCGTGGACACCCGTCGACGTGCGGAACGCGTCGCGGCCGACGAGTGGATACGAAATCGGGATCGCAAACCCCGTCGCGCGGGACGCCACTTCGCAATACGTGATCAGCTTCGAGAGATCCTGCGCTTCGAGTGCGCCCGCGAGCTTGAGGTTCAGCAACAGGAGTTCCATGGGGGTGTTGCCGACGCGTTCGCCGATGCCGAGCGCCGTCGCGTGCACGCGGTCTGCGCCGTGCTCGATCGCGAAGAGCGCATTGACCAGCCCGAGCCCGCGGTCGTTGTGACCATGCCAGTCGACTTTCACGTGATCGGCGCCCATTCCCGCGATCAAGCTCTTCGTGAAGTTGATCAGATTGCGAACACCATCCGGCGTCACGTGACCCACGGTGTCGCACAGGCACAATCGAGACGCGCCATGGTCGATGGCATTCTTGAACAGTACGCTCAACGCCGCGGGTTTCGAGCGCGTCGTGTCTTCGGTGACGTAACAGACTTGCAGTCCACCTTTCACGCCGACGTCGATCGCCTCGGCCGACCGCTTGACCAACATGTCCAGATCCCACTCTTCGGCGAGCGAGCGAATCGGCGAACTGCCGATGAACGTGTAGACCTCGACGGGAATCCCGGCCTTCTGACTGATTTCCACCATGGGCGCGATGTCGCCCGGCACCGTTCGTCCCGCGCACGCAACCTTCACGTTGAGTTTGCAGTCGACGATCTCGCGGCACATTCGCAACACGTCGTCGAACGCGCGCTTCGACGATCCGGGCAGTCCGATGTCCGCCACGTGGATTCCGAGCGCGTGCATCAAGTGCAGCAGCTCGAGCTTGTCGCCAATCGGTGGGTCCTTCACCGAAGGATTCTGGATGCCGTCGCGAAGCGTTTCGTCGAAGAACTCCACCTCGCCGAACGGCGCGTACCGACGCCCCGCGTTGTTCCAGTCGTAGATCAGCTCGTCGTCACGCTGCGAGACCGGACGTTCTTGCGCACCCATTCCCGAACCATAGCAAAGCGCCGGGCGGGCTGGAACCTATGGCCCCGCAACGCAGCGCATCAACCGCGGGGGCCCGTATCCGCGGCCGCGTCCCGCACGCTGCCGTCGCCCAGACTTGCGTCGCAGCTGTTCGTCGTCGGGTTGACGGCGCCCGACACGATTTCCGGAGGCGCGAGATCGATCGATCGGCACATCCCATTGTCGCCGCAGGTCAGCGGCTGACCCATCAGTTGCCCGAGCGTCTCGCATGACCGCGAGTTCGTGCACGAGGATTGCGTTGCCGGGCATGGATGCGTCGCCGACGCGACCGACACGGAGGCACAAAGCGCCGGGAGATTCAGGCGAACGGTCGACGTGTCTTCGGTCACGGGCGCGACGCGTGCAATTCGTCGGTGATCGGGGTTCATCTCGTCTTCGAGCACGAACGTGATCCTGCGCTGAGACGGCGTTCCGCCCTGGCGCGTGGGATCGGGCAGCACGCCGAGCGATGCCGGCACGGCCAGCTGCGCCTGAGAGCATCCGCGAGACCAGCGCTGCTCGCAGTTGCCCGGATCGATGTCCTCGCGGATTCCGTCCCACTCGTATGCGCAGCGCATGCGCAGCGACCGAACCGTCGCGGCAGTCGTGTCCGTGTCCACCACGACGACGAGTTGCGTTCGTTTCGACGTGCACGCGAGCATCAAGACCGCCACCACTGCACTCGCACCGAGCGGACGCGGTGGGAGCGGTGGGCGGGTCATGGCCGCGGCGACGCGCAAACCATGAGCGTGCCGCAGTCCGCGGGTCCCTCGCGCGAGAAAAGTAGGATTCCGCCGACGGTCAGTCCGCCGGCGACGACCAGTCCCACGGGGATCCAGAACGCGGGCGACGCGAACACGCTCGTTCCCGCGCGTTCCAATCGCAATTCGACCGTGCGGCGATCTCCGCGCTGGATGTTCACGGTCTGGGCGCCGTTTGCAAATCCGCTCGCTCGGCCCGCCAACACGTGCGTGCCGGGATCCACCTGGATCGACTGGCCCGACGAGACCGGTTGGTTGTCGAGCGTCGCGCTCGCCTCCGGCGGCGTCACCGACACCGTGATCGTCGCGATCTGCGACTGCATCTCCGAGACGGCCTGTTCGATTTGCGCACGCGTATCTGCGTCCGGATTTCCATCACGAAGGAACTGCTGGAGTTCCTCCATCGCTCGGATGTACCGACCCAGGGCTCGGTGCGACAGACCTAGATTTCGAAGCGTTCCGGGCCGCGGCAGAACCGCGTAGCTGTGCTCGAACGCCTCGGACGCTTCTGCCCACTGCAATCGATCTGCAAGTGCGACACCCCGCTCGAACTCGGCGCGCGCCCGGGCTTCGGGAGTATTCTGCTGTGCGCCGCGCCGTGCATCGCTCGGCCGCAACGAAGGGGCAACGCCTCGGCTCGTCGTCACGGACGTCGGCGCGCTCACAGCCGCGGACGCCGGCGTGTCGCTCGGCGGTTGCGCGACGATCTGCGCGGCGTTCCGCGGGAGCGCGAACCATTCGGTCACCGCGGGACGAGACTGCGCGTGACCCACTGCGCTCGCGAGCGCGGCGCTGGCAGCGAGGGACGAACTGAGGACGTACCGGCCGAATGTACTCATCGCGGTTCGCCGCGAACGTATCAGATTCTCTGGACGCAAGCGACGGTGCGCCGCGAACGCTATTCGCCCCACGTACCGAGTCGCAGACTGTTTCCGCCCGGGCGTGCCGTGCCACCTGCCGCCGGCGGGGTCGTGTTTGGGGTCCGCGGGCGCGGCGGATCGCTGACCTGCGTCGTGCCGTTGGACGCGGGACCGTTGCTTCCCGTGCCGCTCGCTGAATTCTGCGTCGACGACGTCGACGACGCCGCCGACGAGACTGCGCTCGGCCCGCCGCCATATCCAGGAGGCATCGGTCGTCCGGTCTGGACGACAGTCGTCGTGGCCGACGTGCCCGCGGTCGCAGAACCGCGCGTGCCGACGCGCGACGAGCCTCCGTGCGCCGACCTCGGAGTCGCCCCGTTCGGACCGGTCGGCGACGTTGCGGCTGCGGGATTCGACGGATCGGTCGCGGCGGCAGCGACGGGTACTGTCGGCGGTCCAACGGTCGGCGTGGGAATCGTCGGCAGTGGCTGGGTCGATGGCGACGGAATCGATTGCGGCGCGGAGGCGCCCGCAGCCGGTGTTGCGCTCGGACTTCGACCGCCCAACAGGAATGCAATCGCAACGATTGCCACGAGGCCCACGCCGCCGGCGGTCGCGTAGAGCCACACGAGACGCTTCGGCGCGGGCGCGTCGTGTTCCACGGGGCTGACGTGGGCACTGAGCGACGCCGTCGACGCAGGCAGGCTGATTCCCGGATGCGAGGCGCTGATTTCCGTCGGCGGGTAGAGTGCAGACTTCGTCACCGAGAGTGGAATCGCGCCCGATTTCTGTTCGACGGAAGCCGAGTTGGGAAAACTCCCACTCGACGGACTCACCATCGTCAACGGCACGGTGAAATCGTCATGCCCTGCGGTCACCGCGGTCAGCGCGGCATGGCGTTCGGGCAACACGGAGTGGAAGAACGCCGCGACTTCGGCACGTCCGACTTGGTAGCCCTCGTGTCGGAATATTTCCCACAGAAACTCCGCGAACTCGCCGCACGATCCGATCCGGTCGTCGCGATTCTTCGCGAGCGCGCCGGCCACGAGCTGATCGAGCGCTTCGGGAACATCGGGTCGCACCGTGCGAAGCGATGGCGGAGGCTCCTCGACGATCATCCGCAAGATCTCGAGTTCGCTCTCGCTGCGGTACAACCGCCGGCCGGCGACCATCTCCCACACGACGATCCCCATCGAGAACACGTCCGAGCGTCGGTCGACCGGAAACCCTCGGGCCTGTTCGGGCGACATGTAGCCGAACTTGCCCTTGATCGTGCCCGTCGAGGTGTGGGCCATGCGATCGCGCGCCTTGGCGACACCGAAATCAATGAGTTTCACGTATCCGTCGTACGACACCAGAATGTTCGACGGAGACACATCGCGGTGAACGAGGTGTCGAAGATCACCCTCCTCGTTGCGCAATTCGTGTGCGGCGTTGAGCCCTTCGGCCGTCTTCGCGGCGATGTAGATCCCGATGTCGAGCGGAAAGGGCACATGCTGGCGCTTGGCTTCGCGCATGAGCGCGAGCAGCGCGTCGCCGGGAACGAATTCCAGCGCGAGATAGCGTCCGGTCGCGTCCTGGCCCCAGTCGACAATGCGCGCGATATTCGGATGATTGAGTCCGGCAGTGATCCACGCTTCGTCGAAGAACATGTCCGCGAAGTGTTTTTCACGCTCGAGGTGCGGGTGCAGGCGCTTGAGCGCGACGAGCTGTCCGGAAACCGGGCCGCTCACGGCCCGCGCGAGTTCGACCGATCCCATGCCGCCGGACGCCAGGTCCTGCAGCTTGCGGTACGCCCCGCTCGAGGGCGGTGGCCTGGGTTGCGTCGATGGTGCGGCGGGCATGTATGGGCAAAGGCCCTGAGACGGAAGGATATCGAGCACACGCCAGTCGAGCAAGGCGGCGACACAGTCTGGCACCTCGAACGCGGCCTAGCTTCGACCCGCGGCGCTTCCGAGAAATTTGGAGCTCGACCCACAGCCCTACGACGCAGCGCGGCAATCGCCGTCGCTACCCGACCGCCTCGACCAGCACCGCCAACCCCTGGCCGCCGCCGATGCACGCGCTGCCCATGCCGAATCGCGCGCCACGCCGGCGCAGCTCGTGCACCAGGTGCGTCACGATGCGTGCTCCCGACGCGCCGAGGGGATGACCGAGCGCAATCGCACCGCCGTCGACGTTGGTCTTCTCGCGGGACAGTCCGAGTTCCTTCTCGACCGCGAGGTACTGCGGAGCGAACGCTTCGTTCACTTCGACGAGATCCATCTGCCCGAGGTTCATCTCGGCGCGCGCGAGCGCGTTGCGAATCGCCGGCGCCGGCCCGATGCCCATGAGCGATGGCTCTACGCCCGCGACACCCCACTGCACGATCTTCGCGAGCGGTTTGAGCCCGCGCGACTTGGCGAAATCCGCGGACGCAACGACCAGCGCCGCGGCCCCGTCGCAGATCCCCGACGCGTTGCCGGCGGTCACGACTCCATCCTTCTTGAACACCGGCGACAGCTTTGCGAGCACCTCCATCGTGGTCTGCGGGCGCGGGTGCTCGTCGGTCGCGACCGTCGTGGGGCCTTTCTTGCCGGCAAGTTCGATCGGAACGATCTCGTTCTTGAACCGTCCGGCTTCGTTGGCCGCGGCCCATCGTCTCTGCGACGTCAACGCGAACTCGTCGCATTGCTCGCGCGAGATCCCGTACTGTTGCGCGAGGTTCTCGGCCGTCACGGCCATGGGCGTGTTGCAGTAGCTATCAGTCAGCGCGTCCCACAGCGTGTCGCCGACGGCCGGTGCTTTCCCGAATGCGAATCCCTCGCGCGCACCCCGAAGCACGTGGGGCGCTTGGGTCATGTTCTCCGTGCCACCCACCAGCACGCACTCCGTCTCGCCCAGCAGAATCTGTTCCGCGCCCGAAATGATCGCCTGGAATCCCGACCCGCACAGGCGGTTGACCGTGAGCGCGGGAACTTCAATCGGCAGCCCTGACTTCAAGCCCACGTGACGCGCGCAGTAGATCGCGTCCGCGGACGTCTGCATGACGTTTCCGATCACGACGTGACCGACGTCCCGCTTGATGTCGACATTCGCGTCCGCGAGCGCAGCCTTCGACGCGTGCACGGCGAGGTCGTTCGCCGTCACGGTCTTCAGCGCGCCGAGCATCGTTCCGAACGCCGTCCGCCGCGCCGAGAGAATCACGAGTTCACGAGCGAGCCTGGCCATCGTTCAATTTCCTCCGAGTTCGAGCACCACGTGCGAGAGAACGGCCTCGGGCCGCTCTTTCACGTTCACCTTGCAGAACACCTTGTCCCCTTCGACCCAGCCCTCGGTCACGAGCGTGTCTCCGGGCCACACCGGTCGCGCGAACCGCGCGCTGATGGAACGCACGTTCGACGCATCGCCCTTGCATCCACCGATCACCGCCGCGCGTGTGACAAATCCGTACGTCGCGAGGCCGTGCAGAATGGGCCGGCCCTCGAACCGCGCGACGAGCGGAAATTCGGGATCGATGTGCAGTGGGTTCAGATCTCCCGAGAGGCGATACAACGCTGCTTGCTCGAGCGAGGTCTTTTCCTCGATGCGAAAGTCCGACGCGCGAGATGGAGCGCTCAACTTCTCTTCTGACGGTCGAGACTCGCCGCCGAACCCGCCTTCGCCCAGGTAGATGATCGACCATTCCGTGTCGAACATCGCCGTGCCGTTGGCGTCGACCGTCTGTGTCTTCACGATCGCCTGCGCCATTTTCTTCAGGTCGTAGATGCCCTCGACCGTCGCCGTCGTGCGAAGCGTTCCTTCGGGCGGAATGGGACGATGCAACGTCACCTTCTGCGCACCGTGCACAACCTTCTCGAACGGTCCCTGCGTCGACGCGAGCGCTGCGTGCAGCGGTGCGTACGCGGGAATGACCGCGAACGACGGATACACTCTCGGCCCCCGGCCCTCGTAGAGATAGTCCAGTTCCGTGATCTTCGCGCCGATGCCGAGCGCATAGAGCACCGACTCTTTCCACGTGTACTCGAACTCGTACGAGTCGCCGGGCTTGCCCACCACCGAGAAGTCGAACGTCATGGCGGCGGGAGGATGGGTGCGAACCGCCGGACCGGTCAAGGGCCTGGGCTAGGCCGCGCGGAGCGTGGTCGTCTGTGGCGTTGGCAACTGCAGCGGCTCCGCGCCGGGAGGTGCGAGCGTGTTCATTCTCGAGATCACGTCGTCGAGCGTACAGACCTCGTCGATGCACACGACGGCGCGACCCGGGTGCGTGATCTGCGGTGTCCGATCGGCGAGGGCCAGTGCCATCGCAGCAATCGCCACACCGCCGACCGTCATCCCGTCGGGCGCGGTCAGCGAAACCGTCGCAGCGTGCGCGTCGTTGCGGGCCGTGGCGATCAACTCGACCGTCGCCGCTCGAGAGCGCAACAGGACGCGACGAAGAAAACGAAAGTAGCCACGCATGAACGCCCGAAAGAAGCGGGTGCCGAGCAACGCCGATGGCAGTACGAGAAACGCCGCGCGGAGGATGGACGGCTTGGGCGCCATGTACATGTGCACGGTGGGAACGCCGAGGCTCCAGTGCAGCATCGATGGCTCCGCGAACGACGCGTGAATCGTGCGAAACGTCCCCGATGGAAACGTGAGAGGCGGACCGGAGCGAATCGCGGGAGACAGGGAACGGCTTCCGTTCTCGTAACTCACCGTCTCGACCCCGAGTGCGTCGGCCATGAGATCCACCGTGCCGCCGCCCGCACCGGAGAACGGGCTCGAGCGCACGCCGATCTCGAGCGACGTGCACGGATTTCCGGGCAGAGCGTTGACGGCGGCCCGACCGAGCAGATTGCTCAATCCCGTGAAAATCCCGGCGCCCAGAACGATCGAGCCCTTCGACCCCGTCGCGCCGGCGAACCTCGAATGGAGTCCTTCGACCACGGGCCGATCGGAACTGGCTTCGAGCAACGTGATCCCATGCGTCAGGCAGTGCTCTGCGAACCCGAACGGTGGCGCGATCGACGAGTTGGCCACGTCCGCAACGACGTCCGCGCCGTCGATTGCAGAGAACGTCGACGGATCTTGCAAGTCCAGCCGGAATGTTCCCGGTCCGCTCGCTCGCCGCGATGCGATCCGCACGTCACAGGCGCCGCTGCGACGCAACGCGTCCACCGCGCGACCGCCGAGAAATCCCGTTCCTCCCACGACCACGATACGCATCGTGCGAGACACTAGGCCCAGCCGGTGATGGCGCAAGGGGGCCTTGGGCGGTCGCGATGCTCACGGGCCGGGCTCATGGGATGGTCGAAAGCTGCGTCGCGGGCCGGGCCGTGATAGGTTGCAGGCGGTTTTTTGGGCGCGTGGACGGGTCGCCGAGCCTCGCGCAGACAGGACGATCGCGGTGCGTAGACTGCTTGGGGTAGCGTTCGTTGCAGCGGTTTGGCTGCTCGGAGCTGGGAACGTAGCTGCGCAGCAACTTTCGGGCACCGACGTTGCGACGCGACGCGACTTGCTCGATCAAGCGCAGCGTGCGCGTGACAGCGGCAACCACACGCTCGCGGCCGACCTGGCTTCGCGGGCCGGTCGCATCCAGATGACGCCCTCGCTGCGATTGTTCATCGCGGAGGAGGAGACCGCGCTCAATCGCTTCGCCGATGCGCTCGGGAATGCCGACCTATGCGTGCGCGAAACGGAGCGGGACCAAAACGCGCGAAGCCGCGACCAGATTCTCACGTCGTGTCGACAGATGCTCGAGCAACTGCGGCCGCGCGTCGCGCGGGTCAGTGTCACGGTGCCCACGCCGGTGCCTCCAGGACTGCGGGTCACGGTGAACGGTGCGACGCTCAGTGACGCGCTGTACGGGATTCCGTACACGGTCAATCCGGGACACGTGGACGTGCACGCGGTGGCGACCGGGATGCAGCCGTTTCACGCGGAAGTCGAAGTGGCTGCGATGCAAGTGAGCGAAGTGCGCATCGCGTTGGTGCCGGAGCCGGTGGTGGCGGTGCCGGTGGTCGTGCCGCCGGCGACGGGTACAGGCACGGGCACGGGTACAGGCACGGGCGCGGGCACGGGAGGTGGGACGGATCGGCCGGCGGGGGGGGGTGTGTCGGGCGGAGCGATCGCGGTCACCGGCGTCGGTGCCGCCGCGCTGATCACTGGCATCATCACAGGGGTTCTGCGAGGACCCTCTGCGCGCACGCTCGAGATGCGTTGCGCTCCCGACACGCTCGAGTGTCCGGACGATCTCGCGGTGATCGAGGCCCTCAGCACGGCCCGTCGTTTTACGGTGTTGACGAACGTGTTCTTGATCGGTGGCGGCGTCGTGACTGCGGGCGGAATCATCTGGCTGGCGGTGAGCGCCGCGAGCAGCGGGCCGCGTCCGCGAGCACGCACTCAGATCGCGCCGACGCTGTGGCCCGGCGGATTCGGAATTCAGATCGGCGGTGCTCTGTGATCCGCGCAACCCGCGTTGTGTTGATCGTCGCCCTCGGGGCGGTGGGTGCTTGTACCCTGCCCGGATATCGCATCGTCATGGGCGGCGATGTCGTCGTCGGCGACGCCAGCGACGCGACGGGCGATGGCTCGAGTTGCACGACCGAGTGCACACCCCGCCCGGTTTCCCCGTGGAACGGCGCGAACATCTCCAACCTTCATCCAACGCTTCGGTGGCGCAACGCGGCGGGGCGGATGGGTTCGCAACTGGTTCTCTGCGGGACGCATGACTGCGCCAACCCAGTAACCATGGACATGACCGGCGACTCCGGCGATCCAAGCGCGAATGCGATGTGCCAGGGCAGCTGCACTCCTTCGTCGCCCTGCTGCTCGGGTGCACTCGTTGCAGGCAGAACGTTTTTTTGGCGGGTCCAAAGCGTCGACGGCGCAACGATCAACCAGTCCGCGCTGTGGACGTTCCGCGTTCAGATCCCGACGACACGCATGGCGGGCACCCAAGCGGCGTGGGGAGGCAACTTCGACTTCAACGGCGACGGCGTCAGCGACCTCGCGGTTGGACTGCCCGGCGGAGCGGACTCGGCCAGTGCGATGGCGCGAGCGCAGGTCTGGCAGTTCAACGCCGGCGGACGAATGTGGATGCGTGTTGCGCTCTACCCGATGGGCGGCGCGACCGGCGACGGTTCGATGGTGAGCGTCGGCGGGGACATCGACGGTGACGGCGCGACCGAGCTGCTGCTTCTCGCGCCACAAGAGAACATGGACAGCGGAACGGTGCGGATTTTCCAGGGCGGAACTCCGTTCGCGACCGAACCGTCGGCGACCCTTCGGCCGGCGGCGGTCGGAATGGTGCGATTCGGCGCGTCGGGTACCGGCGTCGGCGACGTGGACCGGGACGGCTACGGCGATGTGCTGGTGGGAGCACCCGGTTCAGGCAACGCGTACCTGTATCGCGGGGGGCCGAACGGAATCGACGACACGATGCCGACCGTTCAAACGTTCTCCGCGGCGGGCGGGTTCGGTCGGTTCGGGGCGGCGGTTGCGGCACCGGGCGACGTGAACGGCGACGGCTTCGCGGACTTCCTGATTTCGGCACCGGGGATGGAAGCGGCGTGCCCTGGCCGCAGCGCGCACGTACTACTCTACCACGGCAGTGCTGGCATGATCGGCCCACCGGTGGAATTGCCCCCCCCGGGCGGCCCGCTGCCCGATTGCACGTTCGGCGCGGTGGTTGCGGGCCTCGGCGACGTCAACGGCGACGGGCTTCCGGACTACGGCGTCGCCTCGCCCGTCGCGAACCGCGTCTACGTTTACTTCGGTGCGCTCGGGGCCGGCGCGCCCGGACCGGCGGTCGTGATCAGCGACATTCCCGTCACCATGCCTGCGCGTTTCGGATTTGCGCTCACGGGCGGCGACATCGATCACGACGGATTTTCGGACGTGATCGTGGGTGCGCCCGGTGAAGGGATGGTCCAGGGCGCGATCCATCTCTATCGCGGGTCGGCGGCGTTCACGATGACCGCTCCGATGGCGGTTGTCCTAAACGTTCCGCCCAACGTCGCCATGGGGATGCCCACTCGTTTCGGTGCGTGCGTGTCTGCGTACGCAGACCTCGATGCGGATGGGTTGACCGATTGGGTCGCGGCGGCGCCGGATCGCGACTTCATCGGCAACGTTCCTGGGAACGCAAACTTCATGATGACCGCGCAGCCTGCGCAGTCGTCGATCTTCGTGCTCAGTCCGACTCCGCCGCTCGGCCGAGGATTCGGCGCGTCGTGCGCTAGCGGGTTCTGAATGACGCCGCTCGTGCGCCGATCGCTCACCGTCGCCTGGATCTCGGTGCTCGCGGCGTGCGGAGGTGTGCCGGCGGTCGGCGACGTGTCGGGCGACACGCGCAGCGAGAGCGCGACGGGCGATTCGGGCAGTGGACCCGACGCCCGCAGCGACGTCGTTGGTGACATCGGAAGTGCCGACGCCACCGCGACCGACACCCAGGTGACGGATGTGCCCGCGGGCGATGACGCCGGCGCAGACGTTCCGACACCGACGGACTCTGTCGACGATTCGACACTCGCGGATTCCACCGTAACCGAATCGGGCGGCTCGGATTCGAGCATGATGGACACGGGAAGTACGGACAGCGGGGACGCCGGATCCATGGACGGCGGCACGACAGACGCAACCTCGCTCGACGTGGGCTGCCGGTTCCGCTGTCCCGATGGCCGCTGTGTGGGCGACCCACTGATCTGCTTCGCGGACTCGGGCGTGGTCGACACGGGACGCTCCGACGTCGTTGTGCCCGACGTCCCCGCGATTTGTCCCCCGCCGCTTCTCAGGTGCCCCGACGGACGGTGCGTACTCCTGCTGTCGATGTGCGTGCCGCCGCCGCCCGATTCCGGCGTCGTCGACTCGGGGACGTGCGCGCCTTGCGCCGCGGGGCTCGTGTGCTGTCCGAGAATACGCCTGTGTTACGACCCACGCTGCCTCGCGTGTTGCCCGCCGTAAGCGTCGGTTCAGTTCACCATCGAGTCGAACGTCTGGACGACGAGCTTTCGCGTCTCCGGCAAGACCGGTCGACGGAAGCGCGACCGCGCGGCGGCGAAGAGGAGCGCACCCAACACGAGGTCTGCGCCCGCGACCGATAGAATCGACAGGACCCACGAGAGCCGATGCGTGTGGAGCGCGACGACGGCGGCGCCCTGAAGAAGTACCAGCATCATCGACACGAACAACACGCCGGCCGCGGCCATCGCGGCGCCCGTGATCAGGCGGTCGCGATCGTTCGCCGCTTCACGTTGTGCGTATCGAATGTGAACGTTGAGCAGGGTCACGAACACTCGCAGAACCCGACCGATCGGGCCACGCGCACCGTACTCGTCGCGAGTTCTCGAACTCTCCGCACCCGGGTTGTCCGCCATCGGACCGTTCGGCGCGCTCTCGTGCGCGAACCGCGATTCAGCGCCGGCCACGGCCGAACCCTCCGAAGATCAGTCCGAACAGGAACCCGAGGCCGATCGCCGCGAGGAGGCTCACGAACAGGTGTTCGCGCACCTTCTTCTTGGCTTCTTCCAATGCCGGTCCTTGCAACTCTCTCGCGAGATCGGACGTGCGTTTCTCCAGCCGGTCGATCAGCGTGAGCAATCGCGAGGCCTCGTCTGCTTGCGCGGTTTGCGCGGCGGACTCGGCACTCTTCGGCGGAATCTTTTCTTCCGTGGCACTCGTCGAGGGCTTCGCGCCGTTGTCGCTCGCCATGATGAACTCTCCTTTTCACCCGCGATTGTATCCGACTCGGGCGCAAAGTGTTCGTTTGGCGCCGCGAATTGCCTCACGAAGTGCGCTTCGATCTCCCGTCAGTCACACGCGTTGTCGGGAATCGTCATCGCGCTGCACCGCGAGTCGGTCCCACCGGGCCATCGGCAGCAGTGCTGTTGCGTCGGCGGACAATCTGCGCGCGTGTGGCACACGACGACTTCCGGACCGAGGCATTCCGCTCGGCACGTCGACGGTCGACGTGAGTCGATCAAATCGGCACAGCACGTCCGCCCGCCGGCGCAATCTTCCGGGCCATCACAATTCTGTGTGATCTCGATCGTAGGCATGCACGACAGGCGCCGACACTGCCGATCGATCACGGTTCGAACGCAGCAGAGCTCGCCCGTCGCGAGATCACACGGGCGCATTCCGCACGGCACGCGGGCCGTCAGGTCTCCCGCATCGCGCGCAGCCGTATCCGGGACGGACTCGTCCCTCGGCACTCCCGAGTCGACCGAAGAGTCCGGCGTTCCTGTTTCCGCCGCGCCCGCGTCCGCGCCGACGTCCTCCGAGTCGCCGCGCCCGTCTGCCGCTCCGCGCGCGTCGAGCGCCCCGTCCTCGAACCCGACATTCGCGCCGCAACCTGCGGCGACCGAAATCGCCACGGCGAATGCCATGCCCCGAGCCACTGGTTGCCAGTTCATTCCCGGGGTGTACCGCACCGACCGCCCGCTGCGACTGAGAACACCCTGAGGTCGCGCTTAGATCTGCGGCGGGGACGGTCCGGGATGCGTTGCAACACGCACGACCCGGCCGTCGTTCCAAACTGTGACATCGGTCCACCCGGTTCCTCTTGGCCAATTCGGGTTGACATATTCTGTCACGGTCGTCGGGGGATCGTGACGACCTCGACTTCGCGCGGGCCGGATGCGTTGGGCACATCGCGGACTGCGCGCTGTCCGCCGGCGATCACGACGTGACACGCGTCGACGGCAATCGCGACGTGATCGTGGCGACCGGACACCATGCGAAACGGAAGGATCTGCCACGCACCCGTCATGGGGTCGAACAACTCCAGCGTGGCCGTCGACTGCGCGGGAGTTTCCGTGTCGCTCCAGCCTCCCGACGCCAGGACACGCCCGTCGGCAAGCGACGTCAGGGAGAATGCCATTCGACGAACATGCATCGGCATCGCGGGAGTGAACTGATCGGTCATCGGATCATAGAAGTCCGCATCGGCGAGCGAGCCGTCGGTGACGTTCGCACCGCCCGCGACGAGCACGCGTCCGTCCGGCAGAACGACTGCGGCGACGGCTTTGCCCCGACGCGCGCGTTCGTTGACGACGGCTGCGAAGACTCCCGTCGCCGGGTCGAACCGCTCGGCACTCGCGAGTTCGCCGCGCCCCGAGTCCCCGCCGACGAGCAGCACGTTGGCGCGTGCCGCGAGCCACACAGCCGCGTGAAAGGCGCGCGGCGAAACCATTGCGGCCGCAACCGAGGCAAACGAGTCGCTCGTCGGATCGTAGAGCTGCGCGCTCGAATGGAAGCGGAAACCACGTGCCTGTAGCCCGCCTGCGACGAGGACCCGTCCGTCGGGTAGCAGCGTGGCCGTGTGCGCTTCTCGGCCAACGCTCATCCGTGCCGTGCTCGTGCGAAACACACCGGCCGCGGCGTCGTAGATCTCCGCACTCTGTAGCGAGCCGATCGTTGGGTCGAACCCGCCAAAGAGCGCGATGCGCTCGTCGCGCAGGCGCACCGCGACCGGGAAGTTCCGTGCGAACTCGAGTGGCCCGGTGTCCGTGATCGTGCCCGCGGCGGTGTCGACGATCTCGGCGCTCGGTTGCACGCCGAACGTGAAGTCGTAGCCGCCTGCGAGAAGCATTCGTCCGGGACCGAGTGCGATTCCCGCCGGCGAGTATCGACCGGACTGCGACATCCCGATCACATCGATGCGCGCCTCCCGCACGTTCGCGCACGGGTCGATCGACGTGTCGGGTGATCCGTCCGGTGTCGCGTCGTCCGCGGAGTCGGCAATCGGGGCACTGTCGATCGCGGCATCGGTCGCGGGAGTGTCGCCAGCGGGGCGGGGCGCGGTGCACGCCGTCGACACGGAGAGCGCGAGCAGAATGCACGCAGCGCGGTGAGTCACACACACAGGGTACACGGCCATGCCGGCAATTCACTCCCGCAAGTACGACGCCGTCACCTTGATCGCTTCGACGCCGTGGCCGCGCATCTCGGAAGCGATCTCGTCGGGCAGCGGGAACCAACGCAAATGTTCGAAGTGCGGCGGCAGCTTCGTGACGTCGACCTCGAGCCCGGTGATCTCGCGCGACGCGGTCTCGACGATCCTGCGAGCGTCCTCGAGATATGCCGGCAGCGCCGACTCCGGCTCCGTCGCGTGGCGCGTGCGAAACGCGAACACGCCCGAGGCGTACGAAATGTCGCCGAGCGAATGCGACGCCGCTGCGCGTCCGGCGCGGTGCTGCCACTGTCCGGTCGTCGCGTCGAATCGGTACCATGGCGCAAGCTTCCAGCCCTCGTTGGCGATGAAGTTCACCGCGTCGACGATGAAACGGAACGTGGTCTCCGACAGGAAGTAGTTGAAATTCACGCGGACCCAGCCGGGCTTGATGCCCTCGCAGCCGCGCACGATTTCCCGCTCGAACTCGCGCGAGGTCCGCGGGCCGATGCCGAGCAGTCGATGCCCGTACGGTCCCGCACACGAACAACCGCCCCGCGCTTGAATGCCGAACAAATCGTTGAGCATCGCGACAACGAGGTTGTGGTGAAGATACGCACTCGCGTGTCGCACGACGAACGACACGATCGACAACCGCTCGCCCTTCGGGTTGCCGAGGATTCGCAATCGCGGATTGGCCGACCACGATTCGATCGCACGCTGAATGAACGAATTCTCGAGCGCGCCGATGATGTCGGTCCCCACGGCCTGCTTGAGTTGAAACACCAGCCCGGCACGAATGGATTCGATGATCGCGGGCGTGCCGCCCTCTTCTCGGTGCACGGGGTCGAGCAGGTACCGATGCTCGCTCTCATTGACGTACGCAACCGTGCCGCCCCCCGGAACGCTTGGTACGCGATTGCGGAAGAGCGTGCGCTTTGCGAGCAGGACGCCCGGCGTTCCCGGGCCGCCGATGAATTTGTGCGGCGAGAGAAACACCGCGTCCTTGTCGTACGTCCCGCTCGGATCGGAGCGCGCCGGGTCCCGGAACTGCACGTCGACGTACGGACCCGCGGCAGCGTAGTCCCAGAACGAGAGCGCGCCGTGCCGATGAAGCAACGCCGTGATCGCGCGAGCGTCCGAAACGATTCCGGTCACGTTGGAGGCCGCAGAGAAACTCCCGATCTTCAGCGCGCGCGCGTCGAAACGCGTCAGCTCCGCTTCGAGATGCGCGAGATCGATGCGCCCGTCGGCGTCTTCGTCGATCACCACGACATCGGCGATCGATTCGCGCCACGGCAGCTCGTTGGAGTGGTGCTCGTACGGCCCGATGAACACGACCGGTCGCGCCTCCGCGGGAATGTGCGATCGCAATCCGTAGCGCTCGTCGAGGTCGGCCGGCAGTCGAAGATTCAAGATGTCGATCAGCTTGTTGATCGCGCCGGTCGCACCCGAACCGCAGAAAACGACGCAGTCGTCGTCGACGCCGCCGAGGGCGTCCCGGATGATTCGCCGCGCGTCCTCGCGAAACCGCGAAGTCTGCAGCGCGCTGCCGCTCGCCTCGCTGTGCGTGTTGGCGTACAGCGGCAACACTTCATGGCGTAGAAAGTCCTCCAGAAACGTGAGCGACCGACCGCTGGCCGTGTAGTCCGCGTAGGTCATCCGGTGCGGACCAAACGGGCCGTCGAGCACTTCGTCCTCGCCGATGATCGAGGCGCGAATGGTATCGAGCAGTCTCAGACGCGACGGGTCCATGGGCAAAGCCTAGCGCCGCCGGCGGGTTGACGTCGCGGTCTCAATGCCGACAAGGTAGACGCATGGGACGACGCAGCGCGTTGGTGGGGATGCTGGCGGCGTGCGTCGCGGCGATGGGCGGCGGCCCGACAACGTCGCGGGTGGCATCGACTACTGGACCGCCGCGGGCATGGCGAATGGCATCTACCGCGATGACTTCGTGCACGGCGACCGTGCGCCGCAGGCGTTCAATACGCAGCCGAATACGCCCGCGAATCACCTGGGAGAAGCCCACTCGTGCACGGGCTGTCACGCGCTGTCGATCGACGGAACGCGGCTCGCAACGGTCGTGGGCGGCGCGCACGTCGGCGACGTCGTGATGCTCGATGTCGGTACGCGCCGCGCGACCGCGCAGAAGATCGAGCGGTATGCACAGCTGCTCTCGTTCAGTCCCGACGCGTCGATGCTGGTCGCACCCCGAGTGGTCGCCTGCCGGGAATGGCATCGTATTCTCGCGGTGTGAAGAAGCGCGCGACGGGATCTGGACACGCCGGTGCGGGATCCACTGGTTCCCGGCGATGGGCGGATTCAGCACGTTCGGCACTCCGCAGGTACTCGTGCCGCGTAACGCCCGACGGTCGTTGGGTGGTCTACAGCCGCTCTGCGTGTCCGGGAGGGTCGGAGTCCAACGTCGACACGTGCAATGCGTACGACGATCCAAGTGCCGAGTTGTGGATGGTCGACACGGGTCTGCCGACGCACAGTGCCGTTGCGCTCGCGAACGCGAATCGACGCGGACCGACAGACACTGTGTCCAATCTCACGAACAGTTGGCCGCGAGTGTCGCCATTCACATCGCATGTCGGCGGACGCCTGGTGTACTGGGTCACATTCTCGTCGAATCGCAACTGCGGTGTTCGTCTCGTGGGCCAGGATCGACTACAGTTGTGGATGGTGGCAGTCGCCGTTCCCGACGGTGAGATGCCGACACCGCTCATGGGCGATCCGAGTTTCTCGCCATTCTGGTTGCCGTTTCAGGACATCGCGACGGGCAATCACATCGCGCAATGGACGCGGACGATCGTGCCGATCGGGTTTCGGTAGCGTCGCGCGGGTCCAGCAGGGTCGGTTCTTGAAACCGGAAGCTGGAAGATTCAACAGGGAGGCGGGGAGAGTGGGAGGGTGTGGTTGTTCGGAGCGGCGATGGGAGGAAAGTCAGCAGCAAGATCGTGCGACAGACTGTTCAGCGAGCGTTGAAACCGCTCCTTGCGATCGACTCCTGGGGCCACCCGTCCGCGCTCCGAACCGTGCGGATCAAGCCGTCCGTCGCGGTGGTCGCGACGTGCACGCAGAACCGAATCATCTACGACCGACCCGCGCCATGACAGCGGCGGGGTTCGCTAGAAAGTCGCGGGGTGGCCCCGCGCGCGAGTCTGTGGAATCATGGCCGACGCGTCGGGTCACCCGCGGAGCGTCGCATGAGCCATTTTCCAGAGCGTCTCGTCCTCTCGATGGTTCTCAGCTCGCTCGCCCCGTGCGCCTGCGGTCCGATGGGGCCCGGCGGCCCGGGACCGCTCACGGCCAACCCCGCGATCACCAACACGCTCGCCAACCCGCGGTCGTTCCAGCCGGGCGCGAGCGTCGAGTGCATGGGACCATCGAGTGAGACAGCGCTGCTCGGACCGCTCTGCGGCCTGAATGCGATCGATGCAAACTGGCGCGTCGGACTTGCCGACTTCGATCTTGTCATTCGCCAGCCCGGCGGCGGTCCCGCAGTTCTCCTGTTTGGATTCGTGCCCAACGCGATGTCGACGTCGAACCAGGCGATGCAAGTGCGTTATGCCGCATTCGTCGATCTTGCACCGTCCCCGGCGCCCGCAGCCGATTGGCCGACGTCCGAGGCTATGAGCGGAACCGTGACGACGCTCTTTGCACAGCGCGTCGCGTGCAACCAGGGAACGTTCACGGCCTGGGGCGAGTTCCGCTGGCGCAATACGACCGTTCGCGTGACCTGGAGTGCCAGTCAGCCGTGTTGACTGCCCACAACCGCCCTCCGCAGCTCATCGTGAATCGCACCGTTGCTCGCAATCAGTGAACCCGTGCGCGCGTCCGCGGGGCCACCGTCGTACGACGTGACGGTCCCGCCCGCGCCGAGCACGATCGCCGCGCCCGCCGCGAGATCCCACGGCTGCAGTTTCTGCTCCCAGTAGCCGTCGTACGTTCCGTCGGCGACCATGCAAAGATCCAACGACGCCGCGCCGCATCGACGCACGCCTTGTGCGCGCTTCTTGAGCGCGATGAACTCTACGAAATTGTTCTCGGGTGACGTCCTTCGATCGTACGGAAACCCCGTGGCCAGCAACGCGCGGTCGAGCGCCGCCGTTGCGCTGACGCGACAGGGAATTCCGTTACGCGTGGCGCCGAGTCCCGGGCCTCCCGCGTGAATCCACCCGAGCGCGGGCGCGAACACCACGCCAAGAATGGCACCGGATGATTCCATCACGCCGAGCGACACCGCGAAGAACGGATGGCCGTGAGCGTAGTTCGTCGTTCCATCGAGCGGGTCGGCGTACAACACCGGGCGATCGCCTCGAACCGTGCCGCCCGCTTCCTCGGCGACCACGTCCCACTCGGGAAATTCCCGCGCGACGCGTGTACGAATCAGCGCTTCGCTCGACCGATCGAACTCGGTCACCAAATCGATCTCGCCCTTGTAATCGACATGCGTGCCCGTACGATGTCCTCGCAGGAGCAACGCGCCCGCCTCCCGCGCGATGACGACGAGCGTCTCGAGTGCATCGGCCGCGTCGCGAGGATTCATCCGTGCGTTCTCGGCGGCAGTGCGATCTGCCCGAGCGCCGCGAGGAGCTTCGCGTGAATCCCGCCAAACGCGCCGTTGGAGAGCACGGCGACTGTATCGCCCGCGCGCGCGAAGTCACGCACCGCCGCGACGATCGCATCGACGCTCCCTGCGCCCGCGGCGACGGTCTGCGCGCTGTGCCCGCGGGCGCGAATGGCGCTAACAATTGCATCGACGTCGAGTCGCTGCTCTGCCGGAATCTCGGGCCGACCGACGGGCGCAAGAATCGTCAGGTCCGCGGCGTCGAACGCACGCGGATAGTCGGCCTGGTGCGTGCTTCGCGACGCGGTGGCACTGCGAGGTTCGAAGATCGCAATCAACCGGCCTTCGGGGTGGTGCGCGCGCATCGCACGCAGCGTGACGTCCACCGCAGTGGGATGGTGCGCGAAGTCGTCGTACACGCGAATGCCGCCGGCCGTACCGCAAAGCTCCTGTCGCCGACGCACACCTTCGAAGCCCGCCAGCTTTTGCAGCAACATCTGCCCGGGCAACTCGAACGCCTCCGCCAACAACGCAACGCATGCCGTGGCATTGCGCACATTGTGCTCGCCCATCGCAGGCCACATCGCGCGGCCGACGAGTGTGCCGCCAACGTACAACTCGAACGGCTGGATCCCCGCGCGCGGCGCAATCGGAGCGGCGGTCCACGTGGGAGTCACCGTGCAATCACGATCACTCTCGAGGGCGTAGTACGCCACGCGGCACGGCGCGCGCGCGCACACGGATACCACTTCGACGTCGGCGGCGTTCGCGACCAGCAGACCGTCGGGCGGCATGCGCGCGACGAATCCGCGGAAGGCGTCACGGTACGAATCCATCGTGGGATAGATGTCGACGTGATCGTGTTCCAGCGACGTGATGATCGCCGCCCAGGGACGGTACGACCAGAACTTCGGGATCTTCTCGAAGAACGCACTGTCGTACTCGTCGCCCTCGACCACGAACGCCGAGCCCGTCCCCAGGCGGAAACTCTCGGGAAAGTTCTTCGGAATCCCGCCGACGAGAAACGACGGATCGAGTCCCATCGCATCGAGAAGATACGCCCCGAGTGTCGACGTCGTCGTCTTGCCGTGCGTGCCCGCGACGACGACCGAACGACGCGTCGCGAGGAACATCTCACCGAGCGCCTTCGGAAACGACTTGTACGCGAGACCGCGGTCGATCGCTGCGCGCGCTTCGGGGTTGTCTTTGCGACAGACGTTGCCGATGACCACGAGATCCGGCGCGGGCTCGAGATGTTCCGGCCGGAACCCCGTGAGCGTCTCGATCCCCCACGCGGCGAGCGCCTCCCCCATCGGCGGATAGAAAGCGGTATCGCTTCCGGTCACACGATGGCCGGCCGCTTTCAACAATCCCGCGAACGATCCCATCCCCGTGCCCGCGACGCCGATGAGATGCACGTGCATGGGGGGAGGGAGTCGACAGTCAACAGTCGAGAGTTGAGAGTTGAGAGTGTCACGCGGCGCGACACGACGCCATGGTATCTTCGCGGCGCCATGGCCCACGCGCATCGATTGATTCCCGTTCTGGTCGCGTTTGTCGTCCTCGTTGGCACTCCACGAGTGCTCGCGCAGCGGGTTTCCCCGGGCGGTGTGTTTGCGCCTCCGGCGCTCGCCCTCGATCCCGACGCCGCACCGCACGTCGAGGGCACGCGCATTCCGGGCGCGGGCAACTGGAACGTCGGCGCGATCGTGCAGCTCTTCGAGCGGCCGCTGTTCGTTCGATTCGCGGAAATGGGCCCGTCCCTTCGTTTCTCGCACCAGCTTTGGACGAACTACGTCGCACAGTTCGGTATTGGGTCGCGTGTCGCGCTCGGCATCGATCTCCCCGTGATGGTCCATCAGGGCGTGCTCATCGATCCGCGCAACGGCGACACGTGCAGCGACGCGCGGCACAATTGCGACACCGGTACGTACCTGCAGACGCTTGGATGGACCGCTCCGGGCGCCGTGAGTTTTGGAGACCTCCGTCTCGCGCTACGTTTCTCGTCACGGACGCTCGCGTCCTCGCCGCCGCCCACCGCTGGAACTTCGAGCGCGGCGTCGACCGCGTCCGACAACGTGTATGCGGGGCAGGGTCCCGGCTGGAGCGTTCAACTGAACGTCACGGCTCCCACGGGCGACGTCCGAGCGCTCGCGGGCACGGGCGCTTGGACCGTGCATCCTGTCTTCATCGGCGACTTTCGGTTGCTCGGGATGCTCGTCGCGGGACAAATCGGATACCGCGCGCACCTCGATCCGAGCTGGCCCGGACAGTCCGGGTCGTGTCCGTTCTATGGAATCGCGCCCAGCGACACGGGCCCGACGTGCCTTGGTCCCACACCCATTCGCGATGCGCTCACGTGGGGATTCGCGGGTCGATTGCCGGCCGGTTTCCTCGGTGGCTTCGCAAGCCCGTACGGCGAGATCGTCGGTTCCATCGACATGCGCAATCCCGTCGCGCCGAACACCCAACCCATCGAAGTGGGCGGCGGATTGCAGCGAGTCTTCGGCGAATTCACCGCGACGCTCGGCGCCAACTTTGGCGTGACCGATGTCCCGTCGCTGCCGCGCGTGCGAGCGCATCTGATCGTTCAGTGGGCGCCGCGATTCATCGACGAAGATCACGACGGACTTCGGGACAACACGGGCGAGGATCACTGTCCGGGACTGCCAGAGGATCGCGACGGATACGAAGACAGCGACGGATGCCCCGAAGACAATGACGACGACGAAGTGCCCGACGCGGAGGATCGTTGTCCGCGCGACAACGAGGACGTCGACGGCTTTCAAGACGAAGACGGTTGTCCCGATCCCGACAACGACAACGACGGCGTGCTCGACGCGCAAGACCGTTGTCGCGATACCGCCATGGGCGCCAATCCGGATCCCGAGCGGCCTGGATGTCCCGACAACGACCTCGACGGCGATCACGTCGTGAACACCGAAGACCAGTGTCCGGACGAAGTCCCGGGGCCGAATCCCGATCCCGCGCGGCCCGGATGTCCCGCGCCCGATCGCGATCACGACCGCGTGCCGGACGCGACCGATCGTTGCCCCGAGCAGCCGGCGGGGCCGGGCGCTACGGAGGCACAGCACGGTTGTCCCGATCCCGACCGGGATCACGACGGCGTGCTCGACGCGAACGATCGGTGTGCCGATCAACCCGAGACGATCAACGGCATCGACGACGACGACGGATGCGCGGAAACGCCCGTGCCGCGGAACGCGAGAATCCGCGTGCGCATCGTCGGCGCGACGGCGACATCGCCGGGCACCGCGGAGCTTCTCGAACCGGTGCGGTTTGCGCCAACGAACGCGATCGACATTGCCAGTCAGCCGGTCGTCGCGCAGCTTGCTCGCGCGATCATTGCCACCGCGCGGATCACCGGAAGGCACTACCTCGTGACGGTTCGCGCGAGTGGAGCCACGGACGCGGCGCGAACGGCGGCGACTGCACGGCGGGATGCCGTGATTGCCTCGTTGCGTGCGGCCGGTGCCGGTGAGTGGGCGGTACGCGGCGGAGATGTTCCGGCGACCACAGCGCCGGCGCCGCGCGTGGATCGGGGCATACTTCTCACCGTCGTCGACCCAACGCCAGCTCGCGCCGCGCCGTGATTCGCGCCGCGACCGTATTCGTCATCACGTTTGCGCTCATCGTCTCGCCGTGGTGCGCGCGGGTGGGTTACCGCGAAGCAAAGAGCGAACTGTGCAAGTTGTTCAGCGCGCCACGCACGGCGCCGCCGACGGCGCGGTCTTCGAGGCGCTGCGCGAAGGTCTCAAGATCGCCAGGTGGTTGCATGTCCGCCGCGGTTGCTGCGCCCGACAACGACCCCACGATGGTCCGGCCGGGCTCACTCATCAGAACGAGTGACACTTCTGCGCGGACCGAGAGCTGCGACGCCACGGTCCACCGCCGGAGCGTCCGAATGCTCCCCTCGATCGCGTACGCGCGAAGCTGTCCCGTTTGCACTCGCGACATCGCCTCGAAGGGGAGGGCTCCACTCGCGGCGGCGACATCGGGGTTGCGAGCGACTTCCTGTAGGATCGCGCTGCGCATTACGTCCATCACGCCCGATCTCGCCTGCACGTTGTTCGAGAGGCTCCGCACCAGCACGACGAAGCGCGCACGGTTCCAATCGTTTCGTGGCGCGCCGATGCTCGCGTAGGTACTCGAGGGCGTCGCAGCGGAAATACCCGTTCCCATCCGAGACTGCAGATCCAGAATCGACTGACGGACACCGGCCCGAACCCCGGGGTCTTCGTCGTTCACGTGCGTGGTGAGCCGAACGATCGCCCGCGGATCCCCGAGCGTGCCGAGCGATTGCGCTGCCGTCGCGCGCACTGCGGGGCTCGGATCGCCGAGCGCCCGCTCGAGCGCCTCGCGTGCACCTGCGGGCCGGAGTCTGCCCAGGGTCGACGCCGCCTGCACACGCGTGCGCACATCGCGGCCATTGAGCAGCAACTCGATCACCGGGGATTGCGCCTGGGACCGCGCAACGGGCGTCGTGATGACAACGCACAACGCGACCCACGCGGCCACCGGCAGAATCCACCGCGCACGTGGCGCCATCGTTCGTCGCACCTCCCTCAGCGCGGGGAACTCGATCGAGCGCTGATCGTATTCGGAAACGAAAGCCGACCGCAACGCCTACACGTCGTGCCGCGCACGCACCTTGCCGCTACGGTGGGACCGGCGTCGTGGGCGTCGTCGGCGTCGTCGCGGCCGGCGCGACGCGCGGGCACAGCAGTTCGACGATCGCGAGGCGCCCGACTCCCGCGGGGGGTGGCTCGTGCCCGACCAGAACGACGTTGCCGTCGTCGGTGGGAACCAAGCTTCCGCGAGATCCGGGGCGAGACGCGAGGATCGTCGAGCTTCCGTCCATCGAAACACGGACGATCGTCTCTCGCCCCGAGGCATCGTCGAACGCCGCGACCATGCCGGCTCGATCGCCCGCGAGCGACACCAGCGTTCCGCTCGGTGCCGGCCGAAAGTCTGCGATCGTCGTGCCCACACCGTCGGTCGTCGGCCAGCGAAGCACGGAAATCGTTCCCGTCCCGTCGGTCTCGGCCGGCATTGCAATCGACCAACCGAATTCGCCGCCGGGCGATCCCGCGATTGCGCGCGCGCGGGCGGGCCATTCGCCGACGCGCGCGATCGAGCCCGCAGCGTCGAGTACCGCGGCCGTCGCCGCGCCGCCCGGACCTCCCGCAATCACGGCCGTCGCGTCTGCGCCCTCGAGATGCGCGATCCGCACGCCCGTGGCGTCTGCAACCCGTCGTGCCGGTGTGCGTGGCACGCCGCGGACGTCGGTCGTGATGACATACGAACCGCCGCCAGACGCCGCGCCCAAGCTCCACGCGACGACGTATCCGTTTCCCGTCCACGCCGCGTCCACGCTCTCGATCCGACCCGCGCGAACGATCTCGCGCGGCACGTTGCGCGCTTCACCCTGCGCGTTGACGCGCGCGAGCAAGAGCGCCTGCATTCCCTGCCGCGGAACTTCCTCGATCATCGCGACGACCGCACCGCTCGGTGCGGGCGCCATCGCAAACGCGCCCGCCGGTCGCGCGAGCTCGCGATCGTCGGTGCGGCGCGTGAACTCGGTGTCCAGTCGCGAGAGCCAAAGCGCGTTGTCCACCGCGCGCCACGCGACGAGCCAGCCATCACTCGTTCGAACGAGTGCAGGCGAGAACCGCGCGTCGGGGGGAGACTGTGCCGGCAGTGGTTGAAGCGGACGAGCGCGCAACGTGCATCGCGGTGCGATCGGCGGCGTGTCGACGGCCGTGCGTTGCTGTGCGAGCGACGGAGCGGCTCCGAGAAGCACGGACAGCGCAACGGCCGCGGGGACGCGGTGCGACGAACGGCGATGGGTCACGGGGTGACAGTAGCAGTTCGCGGCGTCGCTTGCCCCGTCGCGCGTGCGCGTGCTAACCGCCCGCGGCGCGCTCGCCGTTGCGAAACGCGCGAACGCTGCGAAGTGCGACGGAGGAACGAAGCGTGGGTCTTCAGGTCGGAATCGTAGGTCTCCCGAACGTCGGCAAGAGCACGCTGTTCAACGCCGTGAGCACCACGGCGAAGGCCGAGGCGGCGAATTATCCTTTTTGCACGATCGAACCCAACGTCGGCATCGTGCCCGTTCCCGACGATCGATTCGACGCGCTCGTACGCCTGTACAAGCCCGTGAAAGAAGTCCGCGCGACGATCGACTTCGTCGACATCGCAGGGCTCGTGCGCGGCGCGTCCAAGGGCGAGGGGCGCGGCAACGCGTTCTTGTCGAACATTCGTGAGGTCGATGCCATCGCGCACGTCGTTCGGTGTTTCGAAGACGAGCAGGTCATCCACGTCAGCAACAAGGTCGATCCGCTCGACGACGTGTCCACGATCGAAGCCGAGCTGATTCTCAAAGATCTCGATGGCGTCGACCGAGCGTTGGACAAAGCCCGCAAGCAGGCGCGCGCCGGCAAGCCCGAGGACAAGGTTGCGGTAGATGCGCTCGAAATCGTGCGCGCAAAGCTCGACCAGGGAACGCCCGCCAACGCGATCGTGCTCAGCGATGATCACCGCAAGATCGTTCGCAATCTGTTCCTGCTCACCGACAAGCCGACGTTCTTCGTCGCCAACGTGGCCGAGGCCGACTTGCACGGCGCCGGCGGTCCGCACGTTCAGAAGCTCGAAGCGTTCGCCAAGACCCGCGGCATGCGTGTCGTGCGAATTTCGGCGGCGATCGAGTCGGAAATCGCCGCGCTCCCGAAGTCCGAGCAGGGCGAGTTTCTCGCGTCGCTCGATCTGAAGGAACCGGGGCTGCACGGCGTCGTGCGGGCCGGGTACGAGCTTCTCGACCTGATCACGTTCTTCACCGCCGGCGACCCTGAAGTGCACGCGTGGACGATCGCCCGCGGCACCAAAGCACCGCAAGCCGCCGGCAAGATCCACACGGACTTCGAGCGCGGGTTCATCAAGGCCGAAGTGATCCACTGGAAAGACCTCGTGGAACTCGGCAGTGAGTCCGCCGCGCGCTCGGCGGGCAAACTCGCGATCGAGGGCAAGGACTACGTGATGCGCGACGGCGACGTCGTGCACTTCCGCTTCAACGTGTAGCCCGCGATTCTGCGTGGGGAGATTCACAGGAAGAAGGGAAGTCAGGAAGAGCAGAGCGAGAATCTGGTTGTGTGTGATGACCGCGTCCGAACAATCCCCAAACTTCCCGTCTTCCCCTCTTCCTGTTCCATGATTCTCTTCATCGCGTCGCCCGCGCGCACGCGCTGGTTCGACCGCCGCTGCACGCTCGCGACCACAGTTCGGCCGCGCGCGCCGGATCCCGCGCCACGCCGGATCCGGTGTTCACCATGTCCGCGAGGAACTCGCAGCCGTGCGCGTCGCCGGCGTCGCACGCCTGCCCGTAGAGCACCGCGGCACGATTCGCGTCACGCACGACACCGCGGCCGCCCTCGAAGAGCGTGCCGAGCGCGAGGCAACCGTGGGCATGCCCGCCGTCGCACGCGCGGGCGTAGTAATGCGCGGCCTGTTCGTAGTCTTGGGGCGTTGCGCGCCCCGACTCGTGCAGGTCGCCGGCGTTGACGCAGCCGGCCAGCTGTCCGCCGTCGCACGCGCGCACGTACAGTCGCAGCGCCTCGGCGACGTCTTGCGAAACGCCCTCGCCGGTGCCGAGTGCGACGCCGAGATTGTAGCAACCCAGAAGCACGTCGCCTTCGCACGCCCGCCGGAACAGCGCGACGCCGGCCGCGCGATCCTGGGTCACTCCGTGTCCCGTGAAGTACGCAACGCCGAGATTTGCGCATCCCATCAAGTCCCCCGCGGTGCACGCGCGTTGGTGCAGGCGGACGGCCGTCCCGTAGTTCTGCGCAACGCCGCTGCCGTTTTCGTACGCGGACCCGAGGTCGTTGCAGGCCACCGCGCTCCCGCCGTCGCACGCTCGCGCCAGCAGCGGGATCGCGCGTGCGGGGTTGGCGACCGTCCCGCGGCCCTGCTGCAGCGCGACACCGAGATTGGTGCAGCCGTATGCATTGCCGGCCGCGCACGAGCGCTCGAACAACGCGACGGCCCGTCGAAGATCTCGCGCGTCGCCTCGCCCGTTGAACAGGAGCGCCCCGAGATTCGCGCAACCGAGTGCGTCGTTCCCGTCGCACGCCCTCGCGTACAGCTGCGTTGCTCGGCGGAGGTCCCGCGGTCGTCCGTCGCCGCGCTCAAAGAGCGTTCCCAAGTTGTTGCACGCGACGAAGTCCCGCGCTTCGCAAGCCGCGTCCAGACCGCGCCCGAACCGATTGAGCACGCGCCGGGATCCCGCGAACGCGCCGAGCGCGACGAGCACGGCGGCGATCGCGAGCAGCGCAGCACGAAATGCGCGACGGATGGGGGCCGACGCGCCCGAACGCGCCGCGTTGCGGCCGAACACCAACGCGAACAACGTCCCGGTCGCGAGCCCGCCGACGTGCGCGGCCCACGCAACGCCCGGCACGCGAAACGCGAAAAGCAGCACCTGGAGCGCCGTCCACACGGCCAGAGACGCGAAGACGGGCACTTGAAATCGGCGGAAAAACAGCACCACGCCCAGCTTGGCGCGCGGAAATGCGACGGCGTACGCCCCGAGGATCCCGGAGATCGCGCCGGAGGCGCCGATCATCGGCCGCAGACTTCCGCGCTCGGCGGCAGCGTAGGCCAGTGCGCCGCCCGCGGCGGACAGAACGAAAAGCGCTGTGAAACGCGCGTGGCCCAGCTCGTCCTCGACGGCATCGCCAAAGACGTAGAGAAAATAAACGTTCGCCAGCATGTGCGGCACGCCCGCGTGCAGAAACACGTGTGTGAGCACCGTGCCCCGGCCGAAGCCCGATCGCAGTTCGCTCGAAACCACGCCGAAACGCAGAACGAGGTCCTGCGCCCGCACGGCGGATCCCGCTTGCAGCCAGTACGCGTACCCGAACGCTGCGACGATCCCCGTCATCAGCACCCACACGACGATCGGCCTGCGTCGTGTGGGGGTAGACACAATGAGCACCAAGTTCGACGGCGGTACGCCCGGCGGTTCGCCGAACACGCCGACGGTCGGCACGCAACGGTACACCGCGCGCCCGTCGGAAACAGCAGGAAGAACCGGCGTCGTCGGGTGCCACAAGTCCAGGGTCCAGCTTTCGCCTGCGCGGGAAATGTGCGATCTTTGGACGTCGAGCGTCGTCGAGCGTCCGCTGCGTGGAAGTGTTCCGCGGGGTGGTCCCGTGCGTTCAGGGGTCCTGATGAAAACTGCTTACCGTCCCATCGCTCGCTCCGTCGTCGCCGCGCTGGCGCTGGTGATCTTCCCGAACGTCGCTCACGCGCAGGTGGACGTAACGGTTCGCCCGCACTTGCTGTTCGCGATCGACACGTCGGGATCGATGACCTGTGACATCAACAGTCGCGGCGTCTGCCTAAGTCCCGCGACGCAGCTCCACGCTCCGTCGGCGAACTCATGTGGCGTTACGTTCCGCAGTCGAGTCAACGACGTGCGGTGCGTCATGACGAACGTGGTGAACAACGTCAGCGACGCGATCGTCGGCGTCGCGAGGTTCCGAACCACCAACTGCCAGAACGCGAGCTGTACGGGCACGAACAACAACGCGTTCTGCACAGCGACCGATGCGATGACGTTGCTCTACCCGCTGATCGACACGACCGTCACGCCGCCGATGACGGTTCCGGGCTACCCCATCAGCCGATCGACGATCATCGCGGAACAATTGCAGTGGTTCGATTTCACGGCGCCGGGCGGCGCCTGCATTCTCGCGGGCGCGTGCAACAACGCAGGCAATCCAGACATCAACGCGTCGGGCAACACCCCGCTCGGCGGCGTTCTCAATGGCGCGCGAACGTACTTTCAGACGGGTCTCGTCGCCACCGGCGGTGCCAACGATCGAGTCATCGACAACATCAATGTTCCGTCCGCCATCACGGGCGATCCGGTCGCGCAGTGTCGTCCTCGCGGCGTCATCCTTCTGACCGACGGTGACGAAACGTGCGGCGGTGCCGCCCCCGCGCAGGCGACGGCGCTGCGAACGCTCGTCGTGGGCGGCCAGGCGCGCCCGGTGCTTACGTACGTGATCGCCATGGGAACGACCGTGCCCTACGCGCCGGTCGAGGCCATCGCCACGGCGGGCGGAACGACGAACACACGCGGCGGCACGCGCGGATTTTACGCCAACAGTGAGCCCGAGATCGCGATTGCCATCAACGACATCATCGCCAGTGCCCAATTGCGAGAGTACTGCAACGGCATCGACGACAACTGCAACATGCTCGTCGACGAGGGCTACAACGTCGGGGCGGTCTGCACCGCCGGCGTCGGAGCGTGTGCGCGCGCGGGGGCGTACGTCTGCGCGCCTGGACCGAACAGCACCGCCACGGTGTGCAACGCGGTTGCCGGCGCTCCCGGCGTCGAGAACACACCGGTGCTCTGCAACGATGGAATCGACAACGACTGTGACGGTCGCGTCGACTGTGCAGATCCCGACTGTGCCGCAACCCCAATTTGCGCCGGCGGGTGCGTTCCGACCACCGAGGTTTGCAACGGGCGCGACGACAACTGCGACGGCATGATCGACGAGGGCAACCCCGGCGGAGGCACCGCGTGTGGGTCGAACATCGGCGCGTGTCGCGCGGGCACGACCGCGTGCGTGGGCGGGACCATTGTTTGCTCCGGCGCCGTCGGCGCGTCGCCCGAAATCTGCGATGGAATCGACAACAACTGCAACGGCGCCACCGACGAAGGTCTGACCCGCGCGTGCGGTGTCATGGTGGGAGAATGCCGAGCGGGCATCCAGCAATGTGTCGGTGGCACGTTCTCCGGCCCGTGCATCGGTTCGCTCGGACCCACTCCTGAGTTGTGCGACGGGCTCGACAACGATTGCGACGGAACCACGGACAATGGGAATCCCGGGGGTGGCGTCGCATGCGGGTCGAACGTCGGAGTGTGCAGCAACCTGACGTCGTGCACCGGCGGGCGGTTGGTGTGCACGACCGTGGTCGGTCCCACGGCGGAGATCTGCGATGGCCTCGACAACAACTGCAACGGCGTGACGGACGAGGGAATCACGCGTGCGTGTGGTTCGGCCGTGGGCGCCTGTCGCCCGGGCCTCCAAGCGTGCGTCGCAGGATCGTTCACGGGACCGTGCATGGGTGCCGTCGGACCGACGGCGGAAGTCTGCGACGGAATCGACAACAACTGCGATGGAACAGTCGACGAAGGCAATCCTGGCGGCGGCGCGGCGTGTGGATCGAGCACCGGTGCGTGCCGTCCGGGAACTACGCAGTGCGTGATGGGGGCACTCACGTGCGCCGGTGCGGTCGGACCGACGGCCGAAGTCTGTGACGGCGTCGACAACAACTGCAATGGATCGACCGACGAAGGTCTCACGCGTGCGTGCGGTTCGAGCGTAGGACTCTGTCGTCCGGGGATTCAGGCGTGCGTCGGCGGGATGTTCTCTGGACCCTGCATCGGCTCGGTCGCACCGACGGCGGAAGTCTGCGACGGGCTGGACAACAATTGCGATGGCACCGTCGACGAGGGCAATCCCGGCGGCGGCACGGCGTGTGGTTCCAGCACCGGCGCGTGTCGTGCCGGGAGCACACAGTGCATGATGGGCACCCTGTCGTGCGTGGGCGCCGTCGGCCCCACGCCCGAGACTTGTGACGGCATCGACAACAACTGCAATGGATCGACGGACGAAGGCCTCACGCGGGCATGCGGGTCGAGCGTGGGAGTGTGTCGCCCGGGAATCGAGGCCTGTGTCGGCGGAATGTTCTCCGGCCCGTGCATCGGCTCGGTGGGGCCCTCGACCGAAGCGTGTGACGGGCTCGACAACGACTGCAACGGGATGGTCGACGAAGGGGATCCTGGCGGCGGAGCGGCGTGCGGGGTCTCCGGACTCGGAATCTGCACATCGGGTGTCGTGCGGTGCATGGGCGGACGACTCGTGTGTACGGGTGGCACCATGCCGATTGCCGAGGTCTGCAACGGCGTCGACGACGATTGCAATGGCACCGTCGACGACGGCGTCACGGGCACTGGGACGCCGTGCGACGGCGGGGTGACCTTCCCAACGAGCCCGCCGACGGGAATCTGCCGCCGCGGTGCCACCGTTTGCCGCGCCGGAATGATCGTGTGCGAGGGCGTCGTCGGTCCGGGGATGGAGATCTGCAATGGCCTCGACGACAACTGCGACGGCATGATCGACGAGGGACTCTCGGGGGGCGCGTGTGGCTCCGCCGTCGGCGAATGTCGGGCCGGGATCTCGCGGTGCATCATGGGTCGATCGGTCTGCGAAGGCGCGGTCGGACCCACGATGGAAGTCTGCGACAATCGCGACAACGACTGCGACGGTGAAACCGACGAGGCCAATCCGGGCGGCGGAGCGCGCTGCGGCGAGTCGCGCGGAGAATGCGTCCAAGGCGTTCTGGTGTGTCGCGCCGGAATGCTTATCTGCGACGGCGGGCGCGGACCGGGGACGGAAGTCTGCGACGGCCTGGACAACGACTGCAACGGCATGATCGACGAGGGGCTCACCGCGGGCGGGCCGTGCGGGAGCGCCGTGGGCGAGTGTCGCGAAGGCACCCAGCGCTGCGTTGCGGGTCGAATCGTGTGTGAAGGCGGCGTCGGGCCGCGTCCGGAAGAGTGCAATTGTCGCGACGACGATTGCGACGGCACGGTCGACAACATCGGCATGGGCGGTTCGCCGCTCTGCGGCGGCGATGCGGTCTGCGCGGGAGCGCCACATTGCCAGTGTCTCCGCCCGTGCAACGACAGCGAGTTCCCGTGCCCGGTCGGACGAATGTGCGCCGACGTGGGGGGACGGCGACTGTGCGTGGGCGACACGTGCGCCGGAATCACGTGCGCCACGACGGCGCGCTGCGAGAACGGCCGCTGCCGGGAATTGTGCGAGGGCGTGACGTGCGAGACAGGGCTTGTCTGCAACCCGCGGTCGGGCCGCTGCGTCGAGAATACGTGTCGCATTCTCGGATGTCCCACGGGACTTGTCTGCGTCGACAACGCCTGTGTCCGCAATCCGTGCGACGGTGTGATGTGTCCAGCCGATCAGGCCTGCAGCAACGGACGGTGCGTACGCTCCTGCGCGGGCGTGACATGCACGACGGGACAATCGTGCTTCGAGGGTATGTGTCGTGACGACCGCTGCGTGTCGGTCACGTGCCCATCTGGCCAGATCTGCTCGCCGACCACGGGCATGTGCGTGGCCAATCGATGCCAAAACATCAACTGCGCGATCGACCAACGATGCGATCCGGACACCGGCAATTGCATCGCAGACCCGTGCGCGCTCGTTCGGTGCCCGACGGGGCAAACCTGCACGAACGGTACGTGCAACGTGCCGGTCGACCCGCCGCGTGCCCGCCGTGACCGTGTGTTGCCGACGGGATCCGGTGGCTTCGGTTGCAGTGTCTCGCAGCCTGGGCACGATCGCTCTGCGCGTGGCTCTGCACTGGCGCTCTTCGGACTTGGCGTCCTGGTCGTCGTTCTTCGCCGTCGTCGCGGCGCAACGCGCTCGCAGCCAACAAGTGTCCACGCGACGCTTGCCATGGCGGCCGCACTGGCGCTGACGGTCAGCGCCTGTCGGAATGAGCCCTATTGTCTCAACTGCCGCGAAGACGGCCGGGCGCCTCTCCTCGACGCATCCACTCCTGAGGTCGCCCGTGTCGACGTGGCGCCCGAAATCGCACCGGTCGACGTGCAGAACGACGTTCCGGGAGACCGGGACTGTGACCCGACGGCGATGGAAGCCTGCAACGGCCGAGACGACAACTGCGACGGTCGCATCGACGAGGGCTTCGACTTGCAGACCGATCCCCGCAACTGCGGAACCTGCGGCACGATGTGCAATCTCCCGCACGCCATTCCGTCGTGCAGCATGGGTCGTTGTGTTGTCGGCGCGGGAGGCTGCGACACGGACTTCTACGACCTCGACGGCGATCCCGCGAACGGCTGCGAGTACGGCTGCAGCCGCGTACCGGGGGCCACGGACGACCGCACGTGTGACCGTCGCGACGACGATTGCGACGGTCGTGTCGACGAAGACGTCGACCTGTGCACCGACGCGCGCAACTGCGGCATGTGCGGCCGAGCGTGTCTGCTCACGCACGCGACGACACGGTGCGCGCGCACCGACATGGGCACGGGCGCATGCACGACGATGAACACGCGCTGCGAAGTTGCGACCTGCGAGACGAACTTTCACGATCTCGACGGCGACCCGACGAACGGATGTGAGTACGAGTGTACGGCGGCGGGCGCGGAGACCTGCAACGGCCGTGACGACAACTGCGACGGTGTAATCGACGAAGGCGATCCCGGCAGTGGCGGAGCGTGCGGGAGCACGACGGGTGCCTGCCGCGCGGGCGTTCAGCACTGTCGCATGGGTTCGCTCGTGTGTGAGGGCGATGTTCGGCCGACAGCCGAGACCTGCAACGGCATCGATGACGATTGCAACGGCATGGTCGACGACGGGTCGCTGACCGCGGACATGCGCGTCGGCGGAGCGTGCGGCTCGGGCGTCGGGGATTGTCGGCCGGGCTCGAGTCGCTGCGTAGCGGGGCTAATCGAGTGCGTCGGCGATGTGCGCCCGACGACGGAAACATGCGACGGCCGCGACAACAACTGCGACGGGATGATCGACGAGGGGATTGCGTCGGGCGGATCGTGCGGAAGCTCGACCGGCGCGTGCCGTCCGGGCTCACTTTCGTGCATCGGCGGACGAATGACATGCACCGGCGGTACCGCGCCGGGCGTCGAGACCTGCAACGGAATCGACGACGACTGCAACGGTTCCATCGACGACGGCTCGCTGAGTGCCGATTCGCGCATCGGGTCCTCGTGCGGCTCGGGCGTCGGCGAGTGTCGTGTGGGCGTGAACACGTGTCGCATGGGGGCGCCGACGTGCACGGGCGCCGGCGGACCGAGAGCGGAAGTCTGCGACGGCCTGGACAACGATTGCGACGGTGCGAACGACAATGGAGTTCCCACGGGCGGCGCGTGTGGCAATTCCGTGGGTGCTTGTCGACCCGGCTTGCTGACCTGTGTCGGCGGCACGATGAGCTGCGTCGGCGGGACGAATCCCACGGCCGAGACCTGCAACGGAATCGACGACGACTGCAACGGCGCGACCGACGACGGCGCACTCTCGGCCGATCCGAGAATCGGCGTGACCTGCGGTTCGAGCACCGGAGAGTGCCGTCAAGGCACCCAACGCTGCGTGAGCGGAGCGCCGGTGTGTCAGGGCGAAACGGGTCCGACCGCCGAATCGTGCGACGGACGAGACAACGACTGCAATGCGATGATCGACGATGGCATTGCGTCGGGCGGATCGTGCGGCAGTTCCGTGGGCGCCTGTCTCCCGGGTGCGTTGACATGCGTCGGCGGCACGATGACGTGCGTCGGCGGAACGAATCCCGCGGCCGAAACTTGCAACGGCATCGACGACGACTGCAACGGCGCCGCGGACGACGGCACACTCGCGGCCGATCCCAGAATCGGCGTGACGTGCGGATCGAGTACGGGCGAGTGTCGGCCGGGCACGCAGCGCTGCGTCGCCGGTGCACCGACGTGTCAGGGCGGAACGGGTCCGAGCGCGGAGGTTTGTGACAGCCGCGACAACGACTGCAATGGAACGATCGACGACGGCATCGCCTCCGCCGGTCCCTGTGGCAGCTCCGTCGGAACGTGCAGGCCCGGAGCACTTCAATGCGTCGCGGGCGGGATGCGATGCGTCGGAAGCATCGGTCCCCTGGTTGAACTCTGCAACGGCCTCGACGACGACTGCAACGGTGTCGTCGACAACGGATTCGACCTCACACGTGACGTCAACAACTGCGGTGCGTGTGGCACCGTGTGCGTCACGAGTCCGCACGCATTCGTCGGTTGCACGACCGGCAGCTGCGGCATTCTCGCGTGCGAAGCGGGATTCGTGGACCTCGACCGAAATCCGGCGAACGGCTGCGAGTACGCGTGCGTATTCCAGAGCGCGACGGAAATCTGCAACGGCCTGGACGACAACTGCAACGGCGCGGTCGACGAGGCCCTCACGCCACCCGCCGGTTTTTGTCGCTCGGGCGGAGCGTGTGGCACACCCGGCCCGACTCCCGCCTGTGCGGGTGCCGCCGGCTGGCGTTGCACCTACCCGCCGGGCGTCGACGTCGACGCGATGACCGGTCAGCCCGCAGCCACCGAGACTCGCTGCGACGGCGTGGACAACAACTGCAATGGTGCGATCGACGAAGTCTTCGTGAACCTCGGTCAATCGTGCCGTGTCGGCCCGCCAGGGACCGCGTGTGAAAACTTCGGCACGTTCGTCTGCCGCGCCGATCAGCTTGCGACGACCTGCAGCGTGTCCGCGCCGTTGCCCCCCGGCGCCGAAACATGCAACGGCCGCGACGACGATTGCGACGGATCAACCGACGAGACGAGCGCGGCTCCCGGTGCGAGCCCGAGCTTCGTCCCGATGGCCTGGTCTCGCGTGCAGCCCACCCGGACGTGCGGAATCATCCCGGGCTCGGGCGCGGTGCAGGCCCGATGCACTGGAAGCGCCAATTGCGACGGCGCGAACACCCTGCAATGCCTCGCGGGATTCTGGTGCGACGCCACCGTTGCGACACCCCCGGGCGCGAGCGTTCCGCGAAGCGCGAGCTGCAATCCGTACTACTGGGTCACGCAATACGAAGTGTCGGCGCCCAACGCCACCGCGGCAATCCGCGGCGACGTGCTCTTCTCCAGTGCACCGCGCGTGGTGAATCGCGCATGCAGCGCGCAGGGTGTCGTGCCGTGGACGAACGTGACACCGGTCGACGCGACGTCGGCGTGCACTCGAATCGGCGCAACGCTCTGCACCGAGGGTCAATGGCAAGCATCGTGCGAAGTCCGGACGACGGCCGCCCTGACCAATTGCGTGTTCGGCTTCGAAACCGCATGCACCGTGTATGCGCCTGTGACCTGCAACGGCCTGGACTTCGACTTCATCCCGGGCGGCACGGACGACGACGGATTGCTCGTTACGGGCTCGGCACGGATTCCACAATGCGACGCCAATTGGACGGGCGTGGGCCTCACGCGTGTCTTTGATCTCACGGGGAACGCCCGTGAGATCACCGCCGTTCGCGTGGGACTCGTCAACGCGTATCCGTTGCGCGGCGGGTCTTACACGTCTCCCCAGGGCGCGATGCGCTGCGACTCGTCATGGACCCTGGTCGACGGCGCGTTCTTCTACCCGAACACCGGATTCCGGTGCTGTTCGACCGCCGCTGTGCCGCCGTAGAGCGCGCGTCCGAGCGCACCCCCACTCCGTCGGCTTCGCCACAGCTCGCCCCCGGGTTTCGGGGGAGGTCGCCGCGCTCCGCGGCGGGTGGGGGTGGCGCAAACCTCACTCCGCTTCCATCACAATCTGCACGAGGGTTCCCGATTCGACCTCTCCGTGCAGCCGAATTCGAAACCAACCTCCCAAGTCCCGCAGCTCCATTGCGATGACCACCGCGCGATGTTCGATCTCGAGCACGCGAAATGTCGCACCTGACGATCGATCGAGCAGCGCGTCGGCGACCTCCCGGCGCCCGCGCAGTTGCGATCCGTCGAGGCGGCAGAGTTGAACGCGTTCGTGAAGTAGCTCCGGGAGATCGACCGGTTCCACTCGCGCGCCCATGAGCGCCGCGAGCAGCTCGCCAGCGGTCGTTTCGCTTCCGTCGGGCACGTCGAAATCGTGCCATGACTCTCGCGCTCCCGTACGATCGATTCGTGCGTGGCCCCGCGTCGCTCGATCCACTGCAGATGGCCCCGTCGCGGTCCGTCGCGATGGAGTATCTGTCCGGCCGTGCGCTCTACCAGCGCGTGATCCGCGATACGGTGGCCCACGCGCGGCGAGCCGTGTGGATTGCCACCGCGAACCTGAAAGAGATGCTCGTCGAAGCCCCCGTCGGCACGCGCGCACGGGCCGCGGGCAAGTTCATCCCCGCGCTCGAGTTGCTCGGCATGCTCGCGTCGCGCGGCGCGGAAGTGCGCCTGTTGCACGCAGGCATTCCGTCGAGCGCGTTTTCACGGACGCTGGTCAAGCACCGTGATCTCGTGCGTCCCGGCGCGCGAAACACCGCAGCGCCCGTCGAGCTGCGGCGTTGTCCGCGCGTGCACATGAAGGCCATCGTCGTCGACGGTGCGTCGGTGTACCTCGGCAGCGCGAACTGGACCGGCGCGGGCCTCGGCGCGAAGGGCGACGGGAGGCGAAATTTCGAAATTGGTTTTCTCTCCAACGACGACCTACTGATCGACGACGTGCAAGGCCTGTTCGACGAAGTGTGGTCGGGCCGCGCGTGCGGCTCGTGCCGAATGCGTGACTTGTGTCCCGCGCCAATTGCAGAAACGCTGGAGGCACGGCGGCCGCTGTGACCGCGCAGCGCATGCATCGGTGCAACGCTCCCGTTGCAAACATGAAATGTCTGGGGGGCGCGTTCGGCGAAGAATTTATTGAAACCACACGTGTTTCTCGCCCGTCCGGCGGAACGCGTATGGTGGCACGGGCCTCGCACTGCCCCCTGCACAGCGTTGCGCGGCGAGTGGCCCCCCCCACGCTCCCCGTGACGCTGTTTTAATTCCTGCGCCCGCGGTTCTGCACAAACCTCTTCTCCCCCCGAAGAGGCCGCGAACCGCGGGCGCTTTTTATTGCGCGACGGCTTCGCACCCGAGCTACCGCTCCAGGGCTCGCGCGACGCGGTAGGCGTGGAGCAGCGCGGCCTCGCGTATCCAGTGCCACGGTCCCGCGTACGTCGAGTGCGGATCGCCGGCGTCCGCCGCGACGCCCTGCGCATCGAGCCCGACGTCCCGCGCCATTCGCAGCGCCCGTGCGAGGTGCAGTCGGTCGGACACGACGAAGACGTTCGTCGCACCGATCGCGCGCACCATGCGTCGCACATTGACGAGGTTCTCCCACGTCGTGCGTGACGCGTGCTCGTCGTGCACGCGTGGCGCAAACGCGTCGCCGAGTTGCGCGACGATCATTTCGCGCGCGATCACGCCTTCGGCGCGGCCGTGGCGTCCGACACCTCCTGTCGTGAACACGGCCCGCACGCGACCTGCCGCGAGCAGCCGCGCACCCGCTCGAGCGCGTCGCGTCAGCGCAGGCCCCGCGCGCCCGTCGTCGGCGACCGCGGCACCGAGCACGATCGCCGCGTCCGCGTGCGGCCACGTCGGGATGCCACGCTCGCGCGCGACCGCTCCCATCCCCCACGTCAGTGCGACGAACAACGCGACGGCGATCACGCCGACGATCGCACGCACCCAGCGCATCACGGGCACACCGAACGCAGCCCGGCACGTGCGGCGCGCGTCACGGGTCGAGCGGCTCGAGCACCCATTCGCCGGTCCCCTCGGTGCTGCCGTCGATTCCGTAGGTTCCGCGCAGCCCGAACGGCGTCGCCAGCAGTCGCCCTCGACCGCGCGCGACCGTTCCGCTCTCGGTCAACTCCGTCCACGCGATCAGCAACGCCGATTGTGCATCGAGCGTTCCCTCGAACGACCCGTCGCGAACGCCGCCCGTGCCTTGATACTGATAGGCCGCGCGCCAATGGCCGTCCGCGGTCTGTGTGATTCGCGTTTCCACCGCGAGTCCGAACGGCAAGCCAGTCCAACGTCCGAGCCACAATCCCGGTCGCAACGCAGCGGACTCGTGTGCCGCGCGCACGAGTTCGATCCGGCCGCCGATCGCGTCGCGGCCAGTCAGTGTCCGCGCGCGCGCGTCCCACCGCAGCACGACGCTTCGCGTCCGCGGCGCGACCACGCGGGTGACGCCGCGTTCGAAGAACGTCAGCCGCACGTCGTCGCGCGATCGCACTTCGCCTTCGATCTCGCCGGTGTAGGGAACGGCCGAGTACGCCCCGCGAACGCGCGTGCCGTCGGTGTCGAGCCACAGTTGCACCCGCATGCCGTCGGGAATGTCCGGCAGCCGCGCCCAGAACAGACCTTGCGGCGTCCGCGGGCCCACCACCCGCGGTCGATTCGGTTGCGCACGGGAACCGCACGACGCGCAGAGCATCGCCAGTGCAACGATCGCGAACCGCCCGGCCAAAGCGCCGCGGAGGATGCGCCAACGCGCGCGGGTTTGCTACCGTGCACCCACGCCATGCTGTCCTGGACCGCCACGTCTCGCGCACTTTTCGTCGCGATCCTGCCGCCCGCGGCCCTGGCGATCGCGGCGCCGTGGATTCATGTGCGTGGCATCGCCGCGGTGACCATTGCGTACGCCGTGGCATCGTCGACGATCATTGCGGCGACCAGTGGCGCGCGCCTCGAGCCGCTCCGCCCGCCCCGCACGGCGGTGGGATTCGGCGTTCTCGGCGCGGCGTTGATGGCCGCCGGCCTCTTGCTCTCGCGCATCGGACACACGCGCGCGCCGTACGAACTCGCGTCGGGATTCGTCGGGACGCTCGGCGTGCTCACGCTCGGTACGACGCTGGGCGCCAGCGTCGGGTTGCGGATCCAGCATGCGGGACACTTGCTGGCCGTCGCACTCGCCTCGAGCGCGGCGGACATCTGGAGCGTGCACGCGCCGGAGGGCGTGACGCACGCCGTGGTTCACACGCGCGACGTTGCACTGCAGCGCATGTTCACGGTCAGCGCTGCCGTTCCGCCGTTCCGGTTTCCCGAAGCTGTAATCGGACTCGGCGACGTGATCTTCGTCGCGCTCTATCTCGCGACCGCGGAGCGGCATGAACTCTCGCGGCCACGCATGATCGCTGCGCTCGCATGCGGACTGCTCGCGGCAGGCGCGATCGCGATTGTTCTCGCACGCCCGATCCCTGCGCTGCCCGCGATCGGCGCTGCGGTCGTGCTGTTCACGCCACAAGCCCGCGTCATCCAGCGACACGACCGATTCCCAACGGCCGTCGCAGCCGCGCTGCTCGTGGCGGCCATCGGCCGGGTGCTCTTGCTTCGCCGGTAGGTTCCGTCGCACGGTCTGGGCGGCCCATGCCACTGCCCGCATCGCCCCCCAATCCGCGAGAGACCATCGCGCGCCTCGCCGAAGCGGGGCGCTCCCGCGGCGCCATTCAGCTTGCATCGGGCCACCGGAACGCGTCGGAGATCGCCGCGAACGAAACGGGACTCTCGTGGCCAGAGCGCATCGTCGGGAGTTTCTTTGCCGCGTCTTCGAGCCTGGTGGTCGTGGGCTTCGCTCGGCTCCCGCGGAGCTTGGAACTCGGACTCGGGCTGATCCTGCTTGCCGTGCCGATCTGGTTCGTGTCGGTCGTGCTCGCCATTCCCGTCTTCGGCGGCGCGGCCGTGCTGATGGGGATGGAACGGCGGTTCATGTCGCGCTTGCCGGTCGTCGTGGACGGCTACCTCGAGCTGTTGGAGCGATCGCGCCTCGTCGAGGTGGTCCGCGTCAGAATTCGGCTGCGGACGCCGACGTCCGTGGCGGATCCGACGCTACTCATGTCTGTCATGCTTGGTTTCGGCGCCGAACACGACGTGCGGGGCGATGCGCAGGCCGTCGAGGCGTTCTTCGCCGTCGGCAAGCCCAGGGCGTGGCGTTTTCGCAAGTGGTTTCGCGCTCTTGCGGCGAGCGCGCTGATCCCTCTGAATGGCGCGTTTGGCGTGGCTCGCGTCGAGCTGGACGAGCGATAGCCAGTGCACGGACGCCTCGGACCGGCTAGGGGGTTCGTGCTCGTGGCGTGCGGCGGACTCGCCTGCCATCGATCCGGAACGCCACCCGAGCCGCCTTCGAATGCGTCCGAACGGCCGCAAAGCCCGAGCGACGCGGCCGGCTCGATACCGCGTGGTCTGACCCGCGAAGCGCTGTATGGCTCGTGGGTTTTGGGCCAGATGCCCGTGTCACTGACGTACAATTCGCGCGGTCGAGTCCGCGTTCGGACGGGCGCAGGCGCCTGCGTGGGGTTCTACCGGGTCGAAGGCGACGTGATCGTCACGGAGTACGAGCACGGGCAAACCGGCTGCGTGGACGCCCGGGACCGTGTGCGGCTCGACCCGGACGGCAACACCCTTCGCTTCCCGGCGGCGTACTACGTCCGCGTCGACCGCATCGACGACCGGACGTACTGAGCGATTGCTCCAACCGTGCGACTCGGGCACCATCGCGCCACTGGAAAGGGGTACAGCCGCATGGCAACGAAGTCGAAGAGGCCCGCACGGAAGAGCGCAAAGCGATCAGCGCGAGGGACGGCGAAACGCGCGAGCGCAGCGCGCGCCGGATCCGCGAAGAAGCGGGCGGGTGGCGCCAAGCGTGGGGCTCCGAAGCGCGCGGTGAAGAAGTCCGCGAAGCGCGCGAGCGCAAAGAAAGTCACGCGCAAGAAGCCGGCGAAGCGTGCGGCTGCGAAGAAGGCCGTCGCAAAGAAGCGCGTCGCGAAGAAGTCCGCCGCGAAGCCCGTCAAGCGCGCCGCGGCAAAGAAAGCTGCGCCCGTCGCAGTTGCAAAGCCGCCCGTCGCGGTTGCACCGAAGAAGCCGGCGGCGGCAGCGCCCGCTGCCAAGGCTGCGTTGGCACCCGCCGCGAAGCCCGCCGCAGCGCCAGCGAAGAAGCCAGCGGCTGCCGCTGCACCCGCGGATCCGTTCCGCACGTTCGTGTGGCACGACCTGATGACCGCAAACATTCCCGCGGCAATCGCGTTCTACAAGAGCGTGTTCGGCTGGACGATCAAAGAAATGCCGATGCCGCAAGGCAACTACAGCCTGATCCACTCCGCGGGCCGGGACATGGGCGGGTTCATGCACTTCGACAAGCCGGGCATGGGCTCGTACTGGGTGCCGTACCTCGAAGTCGAGAACGTGGATGCGATCTGCCGCGCAGCGAAAAAGCTCGGCGCCAACGTCCACCAACAGCCGACGGACATCCCGACGGTGGGAACGTTCGCGATCGTCGGTGATCCACAGGGTGGCGTGTTCGCGCCGATTCGGTTCGTGACGCGAATGTCCTCGAAGGCCGCCAAGACACCGATTGGCCACGTCGCGTGGAACGAACTCGTGACGCCAGACCCCGCGGCTGCCGCGAAGTTCTACAGCGACCTGCTGGGGTGGAGCGTCGATGTGATGCCAATGGGCGAGACGACGTACCGAATGTTCAAGATGGGTGACTTGCAGGTCGCAGGCTGCGTGCAGCCGCCGCCGGGCAAGGACGCCCCCGGCATGTGGCTTCCGTACTTCGCCGTGGCCGATGTCGACAGCGCAGCATCGCGCGCGACCCGCGAGGGAGCCATGATGATGATGCCGCCGTTCGATGTGCCCAACATCGGCCGCATGGCGATCTTCATGGATCCCTGGGGCGCTCCATTCGCCGCGTTCAAAGCTGCGTCCGCGTAGAGAGAGGAATTCACAGGAAGACACGAAGTCGGGAAGGGTTGGTTGGCGGTCAGCCGGTAATCAACCCGCTCGGAACTATCCCAAAGTCTTCCCGTCTTCCTGTCTTCCTGTTCCATCATTCTGTTTCGAATCAGTCGATCTCGCCCGACACCGTGCGGCGCGCGGGCGACGCGACGGTCACACCAAGATTCCAACGCTCGGTTGCGCCGGACGCGGTTGCGATTTGCCATCGCACGACGCCCGGCGCATCGCCTTCGCGGCGCGCGGAGAATGCGCGCGTGTCGGGCGTCGTGTGCACGGCGAGGCCCTGCGTTCGCGACACCGGAAGTTGGTCAATGACGGACACGGTGACCGGACGGTCGCGGTGGTTGGTCAGTCGGAAGTCGTACCGAAGCGTGGTTTGATCGCGGCCGTTCGCGTGCGCGAGCTGGCGTTGCGCGAGCGTGCGGTCGATGGTTACGCCGGAGTCGACACCGAACGGGAGAAGAAAGTCCTCTGCGATCGGCACGGGATTGAGTGCAGTGGTCCCGACGTAGTCTCGGTCGACGAAGAGCGCGACGTTGCCGCCGAGCAGGGGGAAGCGGTTGGCGTTTCGCAAGCGCGCGGCGAGAAAGACGGACGCCGACTCGCGCGGGGCGGCCACGTGTTCGAGCGTGGCAGCGAGGTCCGTGTGCGCCGCGAGCACGCGCCGTGCGGCCGCGCCCGATCGGATCGTGACGACCGTCGGGATCTCGAGACGTGCGGACAACAGGTTCGCGCGGACCACGCCCGTGCGTTGGAGAACGGGTGTCGGCGGCTCGACCCGAGGTTGCACGTTCATCGAACCCGGCATCGCGGGACGCGGCGCCGGAATCCCCGCGGCGGTCGCGAATACGCGTCGGTGACGCAGAACCACCTCGTCTTCGACGTCCGCGCGCTCCTCGGGTTCGAGTTCGATCGATCGCTCGGTGAGCTGGGGCAGTGCGAGGCTCGTCGTCGGCACCACCGTAGAGACCGACATGCGAACGCCGACCCAGTCCTCGCCCGTGGCTTGCTGAACGCTCGCGAACACGTCGAGACCGACATGCGCTCCGTCCGCTGCAAGATGGGCTGCGTACGCGGGATGCCACGACGCGACACCGGGCACGAGATACTCGATCGTGAGCGCTAGGTCGCCGTCGCGCGAGGTCGTCACGTCGACCACCGCGTACTTCACCGACGACTCCCCCGCGGCCCGCATGCGCTGTAGCTCCGCGGTGCGCTCGGAGAGGCGTTGCGCGGCCTGACTTGCGCGGCGCGCGAGATCGGCAGTCGACAGGTCTGCCCGCGCGATGACGTCAGGCGGAGCGTGGCGTTGGCGCAGGTCGTCTCGCGTGCGAACAGCCGCGGTGTAACGCATCGCGAGGTCGGTGCGCTGTGATTCCAGCCCCGCGACTTCGTCCGCGAGTCGCGCGATGTCGGGTGCCGTCGATTCGACGAGGCGTCCCACGCGTACGGTGACGGCCTCGACGACGGCGTCGGGACCGAAGCCGCCGATGCGCACCGAGTCGTCGGACATCGACGTCGGCAGCGGCCCGAAGAGCAACTGATGTTCACCGGCGCGCACCTGCGTCTGCGCGGCGCGATGAACACTGACGGCGTTGGGAAACACGGTCACCGCGTCGGCGCGTGATCGCATGTGGATCACGTCGGCGTGGACGGCGGCGGGAAGCAGTGAAAGTGCGAGCGCTGCGAGCGCGACGAAACGTCGATGCATGGGATCTCCTCCGGTCGTTGGATCCGCGAAGAGACGGACGACTGCGCCACGCGATCTGTGATCGTAAATTCTTCGCAAACATTGCGCAGAGGCCCAAGGACGTTGCCGCCTCGCGGGTCGCACCGTGCTTGTCGTCACGCTTGTCGTGAGCGCTCGGATCAGAGTGCGGCGGGGCGCTCGACCGTGATGGCGAAGCGTGCGCGGCGAGTCGCGCCGGGCGCAACATGCAGCAGGCCGGTGCCCGTGTTCATTGCGTTGCCGGGCGCGGTCCACGGTTCGACGCAGACGTAATCTTTGCCGGCGAGTGTCCACACGACGAGCGTCGTGAACGAGCTGTCCATGTCGATCCGAGTCGCAGGCTCGCCGGCGACGTGAAGCCGAGTCGTGCGCGCATGGTGGTCGAGCAAGTGCAGGTCGACCTCACTCCGCTCCAGATCGAACCCGGCGAATGCCTCGGTGCGTCCCGACGTGTTGTCGAACGCGCGCGTTGCGTCGGTCGAGATCGTCGCGCGGGATTTCAGCGCATCCGGAACGCGGAAGTACGGATGGAACCCGGCGTGCAGCGGCATGGTTTCCTCGCTGCGATTTTCGAACTCGGCCTCCAGCGCGAGCGAAGCACCCTTGAGCACGTACGTGAGACGGAATTCGAACTCCCACGGAAATGCTTCGCGCGTGCTGGCGCTGCTGCCGAGCGCGAGCGTCACGCGTGCGTCTTGGTCCGACGCACGACCTACCTCGAGCCACGTTGCGTTTCGCGCGAAGCCGTGTTGCTTCATGGCGATCGAGCGTTCGCCGCGTTTCCACACGTCGTCCGCGAGCCGTCCCGCGATGGGGAACAGCACCGGGATTCCTCCGCGGATGTTCTTCGACGGATCGACGAGCGTCGATTCGTCGAGAAAGAGCACGTCGCGACCGTCGACCTCGAACCGGGTCACGATCCCGCCGCGAACGGGGACGACGTCGACGCGAGACGCGTGGTCGTGGTCGCGCAGGACGATGGTTTCGAATGTGCGGGACTCGTCGCGAACGGAATGCATGCGCCCGGATCGTATCGCGGATTGGGGCTCGCGTTGACATCGTCCATGCGCCCGGGCGAGCGTCGCCGCGATGCCGCCCGGACCGACCTACCGCGCAACGCCGACGTTTCCCGCGCTCGGCGAGGGCTTCTGCGACGTCGTGTCGCCTGCGCAATTTCCAGAACACACGCGTCGCTTCCGCAATCAGCGCTGGGCCTGCCGCGTGGGTCTCGACACGCTGGACGACGAAGAATGGACTCGTCACCTCGCGCGGTTCGTGCCGCTGCCAGACAACCTCCCGAAGGCCCTCGCGCTGCGGTACCACGGCCATCAGTTCGGCGTGTACAACCCGCACCTCGGGGACGGCCGAGGTTTCCTCTTCGCGCAGCTGCGCGACGCGCGCGACGGGCGGCTGTTGGATATCGGAACCAAGGGCAGCGGACAGACACCGTGGTCGCGGGGTGGCGATGGACGACTGACGCTGAAGGGCGGCGTGCGCGAAGTGCTCGCGACCGAGATGCTCGAAGCGCTTGGCGTGTACACATCGAAGAGCTTCAGTCTGTTCGAGACCGGCGAACGACTGCTGCGCGGGGACGAGCCATCGCCCACGCGGTCGTCGGTGCTCGTTCGGCTCAGCCACTCGCACATTCGGTTCGGGAGCTTCCAGCGGCTTGCGTACATCGGCGACGATGCGGGCCGCAAACGGCTGCTCGAGTTTGCCATCGAACACTACGTTCCTGATCTCGCACGCAAACCCGGCGAGGAGCCGGCGGCGGCGTTCCTGCGAACGGTTGGCCAACGCACGGCCGATCTGTGTGCGAGCTGGATGGTCGCTGGGTTCGTGCATGGCGTGCTGAACACCGACAACATGAACATCACCGGCGAGAGCTTCGACTACGGCCCGTACCGTTTTCTGCCGACGTACGACCCGGACTTCGTCGCGGCGTACTTCGACGAGTCGGGCTTGTACGCCTTCGGGCGGCAGCCGGAGCGCGTGCATTGGAACGTCGTTCAGCTCGCGCGCGCGTTGCGCACCCTCGCGCCCGATGGCGAAATCGAATCGGCAGTGAACGCATTCGAGCCGACGCTCATCGCCGCGGCGCAAACCCGTTTTCTCGAGCGCATCGGCTTGCGCGCCAAGGGTCCGGAGCCAGACGGCGACTTGGTCGAGGCTTGCTACCATTACCTTGCGTCCAGTGGCGTTGGGTACGATCAGTTCTTCTTCGACTGGCATGGCGGCGCGGCGAGTGAGAAGCGCGCCATGCGGGGTCCCGACGCCGGGCGGTACGCCATGCAGGAGTTCGTCGCCGTACGCCGACGGATGGAATCGTACGAACCGGCGCGCGCGGAGCGACTCGACGACCCGTACTACCAACGCACTGAACCGTGCACGCTGCTCATCGACGAGATTGAGTCAATCTGGGACGCGATCGCCAAGCGCGATGACTGGAGCGCGTTCGACGCAAAGATCGCGGACATCCGTGCGATGGGCGCAGTGCTCCGGGCCGATGAATCGGCCCGCTGGGATTGACCGCGCCGCGCTACGCCTGCCTACGGATGCAGTCGCTGCTGCTCGATGGCCTTGCGTCGCTCGCGTGCCTTCATTTCGGGCGACTCGAGGATGGCCATCCCGGCCAGCCGCATGCCCTCGGCGAAGTGCTTCAGACCCATCAGCACCAGCTCCGGATGTTCCTGTCCGACCTCGGGATACCCGCGACCCTCCGCGTCGGGCTGAACCTTTCCCCAGTTCGCGAACAACCGCCCCCACTCGCTGCGCAGCGCTTCCTCGACTCGCGGCTTGCCCACGAACGGATACCAGTACAGATCGTGGAAGGTCACGGACGCCACGTACGCCCACGGCGCCAGCCAGGTCTTCAACGACCACTCGACCGGCTTCTTCAATGGCCCCCAATAGATCCGGTGCTGGTTCTTCGACGCAAACGTCATGTTCTTGAACGGCCCCTCGAAGTGCCAGTTCTCTTTGGCGGCGTCGACGTCGCCGACGATCTCGATGTCCCGCGTGTCGCCTACGCCCAAGCCGTGCTCGTGCGCGAGACGGATGAACTTGCAGTCCTTCATCGGGTCCATGCCCATCAGCTTTGCCGCGACCGCGTCGATCGCCACTTGATCCGACGACGCGAGCAGAACGTTCTTCACGTGCGGGATCATGCAGCGCGGCCCCGGCCCGTCGCCGACGAACGTTCCGTCCATCACCGCGAAGATGCCGCGGTGAATCTTCTTCTGGATCATCAGCAGGTCGACCAACGTTTCGTGGATCACCGGATGGGTCCAGTGTCGATGCTCGTTGAGCAGCCCACCAAACGCGTTCTTCATCGCGCCGGTCGTCGTCGTGAAAATGTGCGTCTTGATCGTCGGCAGATGAATGATGTTCTCGCCGATGAACCGCTTCGGAATCGAGAAGCCCTTCGGATACACGTCGTTGAGACAGAGAAACTTCTTCGTGAGATCGCCGACCGCATCCCGCACGTCGATCCACTCTTCGTTTTCGTACAAGTGCACGTTGCGCAGCCCGTGGGCTTCGACGACGTCGATCTGCTTGTTCTCGCGCTCGCCGAGGTGCGCGTCGATGACGACGGTGCGGTTGTGACACGCGTGAATCAAATCCGACTTGTACCCGTCGCGCTTCATCGCGCGGATCACGCCTTCGAGCTGCCACGGCGTAGTCGACGACGCTGGGTAGAAGAAGTGCCACGAGATGTTCACTTTCAGCGCCGTGTCTGCCGTGCGGTCGATGACTTCCTGGTAGCCGGCCAAGTTCATCAACCGGTGGTAGTCCTCGAGCACCGTGGCGGGCGACGTGCGAACGATGGCGACGCGCGAGCGATTCGTCTTCGACATGGTGCGGCATGTAGCGGGCGCCGGGCGCGCACGCAAGCGCGGCACGGCGGCAAACCGACGAGCGGTTCCAACGCGGGGATCAGCGGCTCGTGGGGGCGGTTGCGTGGGCGCGTCGCGACGGTCGCTCGCTCGAGTCGCTCGCTCGCGCGTTGGCATCGCGAGTGATAGGGTCCGGCGCCGGAGGCCTCCCATGCGCGCCCGAAATCTTGCTTCGTTGTCTGTTTTCTCGCTTCTGTTCGTCGCTTGCGGCAGCAGCGTCAACGCCAACGATGCGGCGGACGGCTCCGCGCCGGACGTGATCGGGGAAACATCCGACGACGCTACGACCGGCACGGATGTCGTCCCGGAATCCGCCGCGGATGCCCCCGCGGACATCGCTCCCGATCGCCCGATCATTCCGACGCGCGGCGGCCAGATCACCGCATCGATCATCGACTTGTTGGGTGGTCAGTCCATCGGCGCGGCATTCTTTTACCAACTCACGGGAGCCGACCCGAACGCGCGCTGCACCCGTCGAACCACGGGCGCGTGCACGGTCACCGACTGCCGCGCGAGGGTCGGTGGCGACGGCGGTGCCGGAAGCGACGGCGGCGGCACGATGGGTCATTCGGCCAACGCCGGCGCAATCACCATCGCAGGTCGACCCGGCACGCCGTCCATGGTGCTGATGCCCGACATGAACGGCAACTACCGCCCGGCGTTCACGATGGGCGCGCTGTGGTCCGCGGGCGACATGTTGACGTTCGCAGTGGCGGGCGCGGAAGTCCCGTCATTTGTCACGATGGTGACGTTTCCGACGCCCGCCGTGGTCACCAGTCCGATGCCGATGAGCATCTTGACGCCGGTCGACGTCAGCCGCGCCACGGGGTTGACGGCAACCTGGACGCCCGGCACCGGCAGCATCACGATCTTTCTCGGTCAGGGCGGCACGGCAGGGTCGGGCGCGTTCACGATGGGTGTTCTGGTCGAGTGTGTCTACCCGTCGTCGGCCGGCACGGGCATTCTCCCGCCGGCTGCGCTCACGGAAACAACCGACTCGACGGGCATGATTCCCGACGCGTTCCTCGCCGTGATCGCGCGCTCGTCACGTGACGTCACGGCCGGAGAGTACGTCGTCACGGTCAACGCCACCGGCGGTGGATTGTTCTCGGGCGCACGCGTCGGGCCGTAGCGCACGCTCATTCCGCAACGCGCGCGGCATACGTCCGAAGAAGCTCGGGCCCCGGCGTGCACTCGCGCCGCGCGATCGCGTGCACGAGGCGTTGGGCTTCGCGGTTGAACGGTGTCGCGATATCGAACTTCTCGCCGCGCGCGACCACTTCGCCGTTGAGGTAGTCGATCGCCGGCACGCGTCCGCGTTCGATCGCGGCGAGCATCGACGAACGCAACCGACGGTAGCGTGCCCCGACCGCCAGCATCATCGAGTGTTTCGCAACGAGGCTCGCACTCGCCGACGCGCGGCGTTCGGAATCCGTCAGCGCGATCCAATCCAGGTCGATCGTGCCGGACACTTTTTCCAGCTGCACGTGCTCGGCGCGTGCGACGGCCACCGCCTCGGTCATGATCTCCAGGGCCAGCCGCCGCACCGAGCGCTGAACCATGAGCGAGCCGAGTCGCGCACCGCCGATTGTGCCCAGCGTCGAGATCGCGCAATTGATCGCCAGTTTGCTCCAGCGCGCGCCCGCGAGATTCACCGTCCGCGTCACCGGGCCGATTCGCTCGAGCAAGAGCACGAGATCGTCGAGGCGGTGCGCGTCCGCAACGTCGGCCGCACCGTCGAGCCAGCCGACGGTGAACCCACCCGCAGACGTTCGCTCGTACACGCCCGGCTCCGGCATCGCCGCGCCCCACGCGACGACGGCGCCAACGACGCGACGGCGCCCCGCGATTGCCGCGATGCGCTCCTCGCACAGCCCGTTCTGAAAGCACACCATCGAACCATCGGCTGCAAGCCGCGCGACGACACTGCGTGCCGCGTCCTCCACTTGCGGCGGTTGCGTTGCGAGCAAAATCCAGTCGAACACGGTGCCGTCCGGCGGCAACGCCTGCAAACACTCGCCGCGTACGGTGTGAGCACCGTCGACTCCGCGAAGCCGCAGCCCGTGCGTACGCGTCGCCGCGGCGATTCCGGCGTTCGTCGTGAGCCCAGCGACTTCAGCTCCCACGTCGGCATCGGGATCCGACAGCGCCGCGAGCACCACGCCGCCGATTCCCCCGCAGCCGACGACCAGCACGCGCGTGCGACGCGTAGTGCGAGCGTGCGCGTCGATCGATGTCGCTCGCGTCGGCCCGCCGGTCATGAATTCGTATACCGCGAAATGTCGCGGTCGGGAGGTTCGCGGTGGAAGGCGCCACGGCGCTCGCATGCGCGCGTCCCGATCATTGACGCGGCGCGCCGTCAGCAAGATGCCGGCGGCTCGCGGGCTTGTCATTCCGCTCCGCTTCACTAGAATGCCCCTGCGTCGTGCTCTCGGCACGGTTCGCCCGCATGCGCTTCCTTCTCCCCGCAGCCCTCGTTGCCACTACGCTTGCCGCGTCGAGCGGTGCTTGGGCGCAAGGCTCGCCGGATGCGGCACGAGGGGCGGGCGTTCGCGCGCCCTCCGTGATGCGTGGCGGAGGGTGGCGTTGCCTCGAAGAGCCGTTCAGCTTGTCGGTCCGCGGGTTTGAGCGCGAATCGGCCCGGATGCTCGCGCCCGACTCCGTGCAGAGCCCCGGGACGACGTACCGCGCGTCGCCGCGTCCAACTCCCGCGCCGGTGCCGACTCCCGTCGCTGCGCCCGAACGACCACTGTCTCCCGTGCCGATCGTTTGCAATCCGACGGTGGATCCCGGATGCCGTGTCGAGGCGCCGCCCGCGGCCCCGCCGCGCGTCCAACTCGGCAGCGCGCACGCGGGTGCGACGGTTGCTCCGATCCCGCCATCGGTTCCACGATTCCCGGGTCTAACGATCTTCGCGATCGTTCCCGTTCACGATCCCGTTTTCGACGCCCACGTGCGTTCGCCTTGGCGACCGCCGGCGGCGTAACGGTCGTGTCGGTGGGCTGATTCGGGCTCTTCGACGCAGTGGTCCACGGAGCGTGTGCTCGTTCGATCGCGAACGCAGAAAACGCTCAGCAGTTCCCACGTGCGCCGACCGGATCTTGGAAAAATTTGTTGATGCGTTCGAGCGGAGAACGGTTTCTCCGCCCGGGCGCGGGTTTCTAGTCAATTGGAGAGTGTAAAGACATGAACAAGGGAGCTGCAGTCATTTCCATCGCGCTCGCGGCGGTGCTCGGTTTCGTGGTGGGCAGCATCACGACACAGGGCGCGCGCACCGCGAGCGTCAATCCGGAAGAAGCCGCCGCAAACGGCGCGAACGGACCGCGTCAGGAAGATGCCGAACGGATTCCCGTCGGCAACTCGCCTGTGATCGGACCGAACAACGCGCTCGTGACGATGGTGATCTTCTCCGACTTCGAGTGTCCCTTCTGCCAGCGGGTGGAAGACACGATTCGCCAGGTGCGACAGCGCTATGGCAACGACCTTCGCGTCGTGTGGAAGAACAACCCGTTGCCCTTCCACAACAGCGCGATGCCGGCGGCCGAGGCGTCCATCGAAGCGATGGCCCAGCAGGTTCACTCGGGCTTCTGGCGCATGCATGGAACGATGTTCCAGAACCGCGCGAACCTCACGCGCCCCGACCTCGAGCGCTATGCGCAACAGCAGGGCCTCGACATGACCCGATTCCGCGCAGCGCTCGACCGGCACACGCACCAGGCGGCGATCCAAGCCGACATGGCGCTCGCCACCCGCTTGAACGCGCAGGGCACCCCCAACATGTTCATCAACGGGACGAACCTCGTCGGCGCACAGCCGCTCGAGCGCTTTACCGCGCTCATTGATCGCGTCCTCGCGCAGGCCCGGACGATCACTCCACGCAACCGCGTGTACGCACAGATGGTTGCGAACCCCGTGACCAATCCGGACGAGCCCGCGCGGCCGAACCAGCCGAATCAGCCGAACCAGCCGCAGCAGCCGCCGCGTCAGGAACTCGATCCCGCGACCGTGTACCGCGTTCCCGTGGGCAATTCGCCCGTGCAGGGCCCGGCGGACGCACTCGTCACGATGATCGTGTTCTCGGACTTCGAGTGCCCGTTCTGCGGTCGCGTCGAAGACACCGTTCGTGCGATGCGCGAGCGATACGGTGCCGATCTTCGCGTGGTGTGGAAGAACCGTCCGCTCGACTTCCACCAGCACGCGATGCCCGCGGCCGAGGCCGCGATGGAAGCAATGGCGCAGCAGAGCCATACGGGCTTCTGGCGCATGCACGCCACACTGTTCGCCCACAACACGGGCGAAGGCCTGGCGCGTCCCGCCCTCGAGCAGTACGCACAAGAGCAAGGCCTGAACATGGCGCGCTTCCGCGCCGCGCTCGACGGCCACACGCACCAGGCCGCGATCCAGGAAGACGTTCGGCTTGCCGACAGCATCGCCGCGAACGGCACGCCGCACTTCTTCATCAACGGTCGTCGTCTCGTTGGCGCGCAGCCCGCCGAGCGTTTCCAGGCGACGATCGATCAAGCCCGCACCGACGCGACGAACCTCCTGCGCACAGCAGGCGTGACGCGCGCGAACGTGTACGAGCGTCTCATCGCCAACGCAGCAACGGCGCCCGTCTACCAAGGCGGCGGCGCAGCAGCGGCACCGGGTCAGCCGGCAGCACCGGCCGAAGACCGCGTGTACACGATCCGTCCGAACCCGAACGCTCCCGCGCGTGGTCCGGCAAACGCCCGCGTCGTGCTCGAGCACTTCTCGGACTTCCAGTGCCCATTCTGCAGCCGCGTGAATCCCGCAATCGAGCAGGTCATGCAGCAGTACGAAGGCCGCGTCCGTCTCGTGTGGCGCGACTATCCGTTGCCCTTCCACGATCATGCGATGGAAGCGGCGGAAGCAGGCCGCGAAGCCGCGGCGCAGCAGGGTCCCACGGGCTTCTGGCGCTTCCACCACACGCTGTTCCAGAACCAGACCGCGCTCACGCGTGCGGACTTGGAGCGATACGCCGAAGCGCAGGGGCTGAACATGGCGCGGTTCCGTGCCGCACTCGACGCGCACACGCACCAGGCCGGCGTGCGCGACGACATGGCCGCCGCCGACGCCGCGCAGGCTCAGGACTTCGGCACGCCCGCGACCTTCATCAACGGTCGTCTGGTCTCCGGCGCGCAACCGCTCGCCGAATTCACACGCCGCATCGACGCGGCCCTGGCGGCGCCTGCCGCTCCCGGTGGCCGCCCGGCGGCCGCACCTGCCGCCGCGCGACCGGCCGCGGCACCGGCCGCGCACTGATCCCCCCCCCGCCCGGGCGGCGCGAGCCGGGCCCCCGGGCTTTTCCCCCCGACCGCCGCCGCCCCCACCTCGCCAGAGCTCGCCCTCGGGATCGTGGTTCCGCGCTTCGCGACCCGCGTTTGACATCTTCCCGCGCCCTTGACTATATGCCCCGGCCCTGTCGGCCGACGGCGTTGAAGTCGGCGATAAACAGCCTTTCTGGGGAGTTTTTTGTATGTCCGAGCGAAGTGTTGCGAGCGCCACCCGAACTGGCGTCGAGGAAATTCATTTTCGCAGCGAACTCGTCTACGTGTGCCTCGTCGTCAATCGGCGGCAGAAGAGCGCGCGCGTGGTCGACTTCCTTGCAGGCAATTTCCCGCAGAAACAAGCGGCGCTTCAGCAGCTCGCGACCAAGGAGGGCATTCAGCGCCTCTTCACGCTCGTCGAGCGCGAGGAAAGCACCGGCTGGTCTCGCGTGGGCTATGCGCGCGAGGGCAGCATCCCGGGATACTACAAGCGCTCGGATGCCTACGTGATGGGCCACTTGATCCACGATCCGCCCGCCGTCAACGCGGATGGCACGCTCGTGCCCCCGATCGCCGACCAAAATCGTGCCGAGCGGTCGATCAATGCCGCGAAGAAGCTGAAGGACGTCGTGGCTCCGAAATCGGCGCGGATGCAAGTCATGAGCGACGCGGACGTCGCGGGCCTCAAGCCCCTTGTGAAGGGCAAGAAGAGCCTGCCGACGTTCGAAGAACGTTTCGGCCGTACCGGCGCACGGCTCCACCTGGGCGCGCGCGATCCGCGAAACGCCAAAGCGCATGACCAAATCGTGACGGCCGAAGTGCAAGAGTGCTTTGGCAATGCGTACCTGCAAGTGACCACGACGCCGTCGACCGAGATCGAAGCCCGCAATCTCGTGGCGGCGCTCAACGGAATGGTGGAGACGCTGCGTGGTCGCGAAGTGGCGAGCACGTTCGCGTTCGCCCCCGTCGACGATCTTCTCATCGGCGCGGCGATGCTTGCCGCCGGTTTTCGTAAGACAGGCCTGCTCGCGAAGCATCTGATCGTCGGCGACCAGCGCGTCGACGCGATCATGTGGACCCGAAAGACCGGACTGGCGACCGACGCCGCCGACGCAGCGTGATCCGCGGTCGGGTACGGCTTTTCCGCACGGCGTGTGCCACGCGGCGTCGTGCCGTGTTCGGCACTGGACTCGATCGCCGTTGTGCTACATTCCCGCGCCAGTTGCGCGTGCCCGGAGGCCTTGCGGATGCGAACCGTCGTTGACGTCGAACGATTTCTTCAGACCGCGGGGCTCAAGTTTCAAGACTTCGGCGATGGTCTGTTCATCGTTTCGGAAGACGCCTCGAATCTTCGAAAGTTGGCCATCAAGGTCGAAGACGACGTCGTCGTGTTCCAACTGCGGGTATTGGACACGCCGGCCCCCGGTGCACCCGGGCGAGAGCAGTTGTTCGAATCGATGCTTCGTCTGAACGGCGCGGGACTGTTGCACTCCGCCTTTGCGTTGCAAGACGACGGCATCTTCCTGCAGGCAGCGCTGCAGTTGCAAAACCTCGATCCGAACGAAATGCAGGCGGTCCTCGACGACATCGGACTCGCCGTCTCCCAGCACATCCCGAAGCTGGCGGGCTCGAAAGGCTAAGGAGGGTAGACCACGATGGGAATCTTCGGCCGACTCGCGCAGCTGATCAAATCGAACCTGAACGATCTCATCTCCCGGAGCGAAGACCCGGAGAAGATGCTCAATCAGGTCATCCTCGAGATGAACACGCAGTTGATCGAGGCCAAGAAGCAAGTGGCCCTGTCGATCGCGGACGAAAAGCGTCTCGCCAAGCAATTCGAGACCGAGCGAGCCACGGCCGAGGAGTGGGAACGCAAGGCGATGATGGCCGTGCGGGCGGGCGACGACGAACTCGCGAAGGAGGCGCTCTCGCGGCAGAAGGAACACGCAACACTGTCGTCGGAGTTCGAGACGCAGTGGCAGAAGCAGTCGACGGCGGTCAATTCGCTGAAGAACGCGCTGCGAATGCTCAGCAACAAGATCGAGGAAGCCAAGCGCAAGAAGAACGTTCTGATCGCGCGAAAGAAGCGTGCGGAAGCGCAAAAGGCGATTCACGAGACCATGTCGGGTCTCTCGGACAATTCTGCGTTCGAGACGTTCAACCGCATGGAAGAGAAGATCAACCAGATGGAGGCCGAGGCCGACGCCCAGGTCGAAGTCTCCGAGCAGTACTCGGGCGATGCGCTGCAGCAGAAGTTCAAGGACCTCGAGCAGAACCGCGGGTCCGACATGGCGCTCGAGGACTTGAAGCGGAAGATGGGTCTCACGGCTCCCGTGGAAGCCACCGCGCCGGCGGCCGAAGCTGCCGCGCCAGCGACAGGCGTGCGAGTCAATCCGCAGGTCGAGGCGCAGGCGCAAGCCGAAGCGGCGGCGGAGATGGAAGAACTCGAACGCGAACTGCAGACCGCGCAGCAACAACAGAAGGCCGGCGGCGGAGGCGGGAACGGGTAGTTCGTCCTCGCGCGCCATGCCGACCTATTCCTATCTCTGTACCGAGTGCGCTCACGAGTTCGAGCGTGTCCAACGCATCACCGAAGACGCGATCAAGGTCTGCCCGTCGTGCGGCAAGCCGACGGCGAAACGGCAGTTGCAGTCGGGCAATTTCATCTTGAAGGGCAGCGGGTGGTACGGCGACCTGTACTCGGGGGCGTCGAACAAGAAGGCCGGCGCGGATGCGGGAGTGAAGGACGCAAAAGAAGCGAAGGACGCGGGCGGCGAAGAGAAGGCGGGGAAGTCCGAGAAGCCCGCGGCGCCGGCGGCGGAGGGTGGGGGGAAGTCGGAAGCGGGAGCAAAGTCGGAGGGCGGGGCGTCAAGCGCGACCACGACCACGACCACGACTACGACTACGTCGGGCGCGAGCGGTGCAAGTGGGACGTCGTCCGGCGGTTCGGGAGCGGCCAAACCGTAGAACCGCGCGTCCGAACTATCCCAACCCTTCCCGTCTTCCCGTTCTCTGAATCCGTCTCGCTCCGCGGACCGCGCGCGATTCACGCCATGCGTTCGACGTAGTCGGCCAGCAGGCGCAGCGCGCCCTTGCCGGGGAATACGACGGTGAGACGTAGCTCAGGACCGGGTTCGATGTGTTCGACGCGACCGATGCCGTAGGTTTTGTGACGAACGTGCATGCCGCGGCGGAATTGTCGCCCGAGATCCTCGTGCGCCGGGCGCGGCGAGGCATCGTCGTACTCGATGCGAATGGATCCGCGATCGTCGCTCGTGGCGTCGTGCTCGAATTCGTTTCGCACTTCGTGGGTGACTTCGCGCGCGCTCGGCTGCCACGACGAACGCGCCGGGTGCGACGTGCGAACGATCTCACTCGGGATCTCCCGCAAGAATCGCGACGGAATCCCCGCGCGGGTCTGTCCGAAGATCATTCGTGACGTCGCGTACGACAGGACCAGACGCTTGCGTGCTCGCGTGATCGCAACGTACGCGAGACGCCGCTCTTCTTCGATTTCGTCGGGCGCGTCGCCGGGATCGAATCCACGATACGGGAACATCCGCTCTTCGAGTCCTGTAACGAACACGGTGTCGAACTCGAGCCCCTTGGCCGCGTGAACCGTCATCAGCGCGACGCGGTCTTTGGCGCCCGCCTGATCTTTCGCGGCTTCCTCCGCGAGCGACACGCGCTCGAGAAAGTCCGTCAGCGACGGCGAGTCCGCGTCCTGTTCGTACGACTGCATGCTGCCGATCATCTCTCGCAGGTTCTCGAGCCGCGCGGCCGCTTCGTGCGACGGGTCGCGTTGGAGCATCTCGAGATAGCCCGAATCGACCAGCGCTTCTCCGGCGAGCTGCGACGGTGCGTCCGCCAGCGCGCCCGCCTTCGCGTGCAATGCTTCGGTGAGCGCGCGAAACGTCGCGAGTCGTTTGCGCGCCGCGCCCTGGATGTCTCCCGGCAGCCTGTCATCCCCGAGCGCAGTCCACACCGAGATTCCCTGCGCGGACGCCGTCGCGATCAGCTTGTCGACCGTGCCCTTGCCGAGGCCGCGCGTCGGCTGGTTGATCACCCGCAGTAGACTCACGTCGTCGTGCGGAAACATCGCGATGCGCAAGTACGCGAGTAGATCCTTGATCTCCGCGCGTTCGTAGAAACGTTGACCACCGTAGACCACGTACGGAATGTTCTCCGCGCGCAGCGCCTCTTCCAACGGCCGCGATTGCGCGTGGATTCGGTAGAACACGGCCATGTCCCGCAACGGTCGTCCCATCTCCCGCGCTTCGACCATGCGCTCGGCAATTCGCTCGGCCTCGTCGCGCTCGCTCGACGCGACGTACAACTCGATGGGATCGCCATCGACCGACTGCGTGAACAGTCGCTTCGGCTCACGCGTTCGCGACCGCTCGATCACCGCGTTCGCGGCGCGAAGGATCCGCCCCGTCGACCGGTAGTTGCGCTCGAGCTTCACGACGTGCGCGTCGGGGAAGTCGTCGCGGAATCCGAGAATGTTCCGCACGTCCGCGCCGCGCCACCGATAGATTGCTTGGTCGTCGTCGCCGACGACGCAGATGTTTCGCTCGGTGTTGATCAACTGCCGCAGGATTCGATACTGGGCCTGATTCGTGTCCTGGAATTCGTCGACCATGATGTGCGACAGGCGGGCTTGCAGCTCGCGCCGCACGTCGTCTTCGCGATCCAACAGATCGAGCACGAGACGCAGCAAGTCCCCGAAGTCCGCCGCGTTGCTCGCGAGCAGCCGACGTTGGTACGTTTGGTACGCCTCGGCCGCGATTCGCTCCGCGTCGTTTCGCGCACGTTCGGTCGCCGCGTCGGGCCCGATCCCTTCTTGCTTCCACCGGTCGATGATTCCCAACGCTGCCCGCGGTGCGAGCATTTCGTCGTCCAACTTCCGCTCGTCGTACACGCGTTGCATCAGCGCGCGCTGGTCGCTGTCGTCGTAGATCGTGAAGTCCTTCGCCAGGCCGACCCGCTCGCCCCAGCGCCGCAGGATTTTCGCGCCCATGGCGTGAAACGTCGTGATCCAGGCCTCCCGGGAACGCTCCGGTCCCAGTATCGACCCGATGCGGTACCGCATCTCGCCGGCGGCTTTGTTGGTGAACGTGACGCACATCAACGCCCACGGCGGTACGCCCTCGGCGTCTACGAGCCGGGCCGCTCGCCGGGTGATCACCCGGGTCTTGCCCGATCCGGCCCCTGCGAAGATCAGCAATGGCCCGCGGTTGTGCGCGACGGCTTCGCGCTGCGCATCGTTGAGCTCCGGATCCGAGTCGATCATCGCGCGGCGAGTGTGCCCATCCTCTCCCCCAGCGTCTAGGCGCTCCGGGCGCCGTACCGTCCTGCCGTGCATCTGGTAGCCTCAGGCCTTCGCGTGGCTCCACCGAAGACGAAACGGGCGGCCGATGGCAACGGGTTGAATCCGCTGGCATCTCCGCCGTCTAACCCCACGAATGGTACGTCCGACCGCGCGACCGATTTTGCGCTCCTTGCACGCAGCGCCGACGGCGACCCCGCCGCGTTTCGCGCGCTTGTCGATCGTCACCAGCGCAAGGCCCACGCCGTGGCATACGGCTTGGTTCGCAACGTCGACGACGCGCGCGAAGTCGTGCAGGAAGCGTTCATTCGGGTCTACCGACACGTCAGTGAGTTTGCAGGTCAGGCAAGTTTCGGCACGTGGTTCTATCGAATCGTCGTCAATCTCGCGATCGACCACCTGCGCAAGCGCGCGCCCGGAGCGCACTTGGAACTCTCGGAGGACCTCGACACGCAAGGGTCCGTGGACGATTGGAATGCGCGCGGAGCGTTCGACCCGTCGAATGCGCTTGATCGCAAGCGAATCGTGGCTGCGATGCAACGCGCCCTCGACGCCTTGCCGGTCTATCACCGGGCGGTCATCGTGCTGCGGGAGGTCGAAGGACTCTCGTACCAGGAGATGGCCGAGTCGATGGGCGTGTCGAAAGGAACCATCATGTCGCGGCTGTTTCACGCGCGACGCAAGATGCAGGGAATGTTGACGGAATCGCTGGGCGCCGATGCCGTTCCGGCCGTCGGGACTGGCGACGACACGGAGAACGTTCGGGGCGCGGCAGAGCACGAGGAACCAGACGCCGACGGGAAGCAGGAAGAAGTTTGAAACGCGCGGGTTGATGCGAGAGACGAAGACGAAGTTGTCGATGGAGCACCTGGAACACATTCAACTGATGGCGTGGCACGACGGCGAAATCGTCGATCCTGCCGAGCGAACCCGCGTGGCGGGGCACGTCGCGGCGTGTGCAAGTTGCCGCGCCACGGTCGACGCATTCGAGTCGATCGGACGTGGGATGCAGGCGTGGACAGACGACGCTGCACACGTCGCGGTCGAATCTGCGGCCCTCGCCGACGCCGTGTTCGCTGCGGTCCGACTGGACGCGACGTCGACGTCCCCGGCGGGCGAACAAGCAGTCCCCGGAGCGGCCGCGGGTGCGGGCGATGCGCGTCCGGCCGACACGTCGCAAGGCATCCGCGTCCGCGCAGCGCGACGGTGGATGGCCAATTGGGTCGTCGCCCCGGCCGTCTTGGGGATCGCAGCGTTCCTCGTCGCCGTCGTGCGCCACGGCCCGCCACCGCGGTCGGCACCGTATGCCGGTGTGCAATCGGGCGGGCGCCCCGTGCAAGAGCCGGGACCGACGCTCCACCGTCCATCTCCGCGCCCGCTCGTGGGAGACCCCGGCGGCAGCGATCTGACAGCCATCGACTTCGATGGCGACGCGACGAACGTCTCCGTCGTCCAAGTCGAAGGGGCGCGCGAGGGGACGACCGTCGCCGTGGTGTTCATCGAGGACGGTTACGACGATGACGTCACCAACGACTTCAAACTGGCGCTAAAGTAGTCGTCGTGATTCCCCGCCGCCGCACCGCCTTGGTCGCCGCCGCTGTCGTGGCCGTCGGTTTCCTGGTGCTCGCGCCGCGTGGCGCTGCGAGTGCCAAGCAGGCATCACCGACGGCAGGATTGCCGAGGCGCGCCGCCAGCGCGCGAATCGACGTACTCGTCATGGAGGGCTCGGGCGGTCTCGGGGGGATCGACCCGGCCGTGCGGCAATTTCCGCAGCTCGCGCGGGCGCCGTTCAGCGCGTACTCGCAGATTCGTCTCGTGTCTCAGTCGACACTCGCACTCGGCAGCCAGGCGGCGAACGTTCCGCTGCCGGGCAACGGTAACGCGGCGCTGTCGTCCGGCGGAATGTTGCCCAACGGGCGCTACGAAGTCACCGTTGCGCTCACGTTCAGCGGGCGCACGCACAACCTGCAGTTCTCCGCGACGCCCGGCGAACCGTTTTTCAACGTCCGCGCAACGAGCCCGACGGCGGCCCTCGTGCTTGCGTTCGTCGTTCGCTAGCTGCGCAGTCGCTCGAGGACCGCGCGCGTCACGGCTTCGATGAGCGCGGCATCGTCGTCTCCCGTGGTCCGACTCGCGCCTCCACGTGCCGACGTCGCCGCGACCGAAGCGCGTTCACGGTTCGCCGCACGTTCGTACGTTCCCATCGCCGACTCGGCGTTCGCCATGCGCGCCTGCGCCGCGAGCCCGAGCAGTTTCTGCACTTCCGCCTGCGGCAGCGGCGACGCGTTTCCCGCCACGCGAGCCGCCAGCGTGATCTTCGCAGTGTGTTCGATGATCTCCGTGCGGATCACGCCCTCTTGCGGCGTCGCGCACAACACGACGCTGCCGTGGCGCGCCATGATGAACGCGTCGGCGCGCTCGAGAACGGGACGAATGGCCTCGGGCACGTCGTCGGTCGTTGGCGAACTGTACGGCACCGTCGGTACCGCACCGAGAGCGAACAGGATCTCGGGTACCACCGGCTGCTCCATGCTCATGCCAGCGACGGTCATGCCGACGGCGCACGGCGGATGCGCGTGGACGATGCACTGGATGTCCTTTCGCGCGCGGTAGATCGCCAGGTGCATGCGCAGCTCGCTCGAAGGTCGCTGCGCGGACGACACCGCCCGGCCCTGCGCGTTGAGCTTCACGAGGTCGCTCGGCTTCAGTTCGCCCTTGTGCATGCCCGACGGCGTGCAGACGAAGTACCCGTCGCCGACACGCGCGGACAGGTTCCCGTCGGTCGGGCCGATCAGCCCGCGCTCGTACAGCACGCGTCCGGCGTCGCAGATCGCGCGGCGGGTGTCGGATTCGTTCACGGCGCGCGCAGTGTAGGGGCGGCGCGGGCGAAATGGGAGGCGGGAATCGGCCGGACGCCCCAGCGGCTCCAACGGGCGACCGTACGCATGGAAATCGCCGCCAGCCGTCCGCTCAGCAGGCCGTTCCGTCGCGCAGGCACGCGTAAACGAGCCCGCCGACTCCGCGGCACGGCATGCACGTGTTGCCGGGCGGACAGCCCGTCGTGCGGCAATCCGACGGCACCGAACTGCACCCGGCGTACGCCGCCTGGCACGCCGCCATCGAGGAGAATCCCCGCATGCAATCGACGCCCGTGCAGCGACATCCCGACTGCCCCGCGCACGCAGAACCGTTCCAGAAGTAGCCGAGAAACAGCGCGCACGCGCCCTCGCCGCGCGCGTCCTGCGCAACGCAGATCCCGCCAGCGTCGGCGGCCGGCGCGTCCCGCGAGACGACGTCGGTGGAAACCACGTCGCTGGAGACCACGTCGGTCGTGCTCGCGTCGGTGGCCGGGGCGTCGCGCGTCGGGGTGTCCTGCGCGACGGTGTCCGTGCGGGCCGTGTCGGGGGCTACGACGTCGGGCAGCGTCGTGTCCGTACGCGGGACATCGCTGGCAGCCGAATCGCCGCTTGTGGCATCGATCCCTTGCGAGCCATCGCCCTGCGTCGACCCGTCTGGCGTACCGACGTCGCCGTTCGTCGTGCCGCCGCCGCACGCCGCGATCGCGACACAGAGCAGGAGCACGCCCAATGGCTGCCGCACGATCGTTGGGCGCACGTCGCGCAACGGAGTTCGAATCGAGCGGGCGAAGGACATCGGAGACGCGGGTGTATGCATCTCAGCATTCTCGCAGCGATCGGGCGCCGTGGGCAACTGCGCCGCACTGCGTCGTAGTTGCGCCGCAGCAACCCTTGCGATTGGTTGTGACCGTCGCATATGTTCCTCATCCGACAAACGACGACAACGCTGGGCGGGGGCCTGAGCGAGGAACCGTATGGCACGGCCGGCAACGATCCGTTTCCCCGGAAAGACACTGTTTCTGACCGAGGACCCGGACAAGCTCCTCGGGCAGCTCGCGGGCAAGGACATCGCGGTCGGGCCGGGCGAAAAGCTCATCGACAACATCTCGACCGACGAGATCACGCCGGGCTGGGTTTGTTACTACTACGACGACACGCTCGCCGAGTACTCGCTGATCGGCCTTCGGGGCGGACACGTCAAACGCAACGACGTGAAGAACGGCGGGTTCAGCGTCGTCGTCTCCGGTCTGTCGAAGGGCTGCGGGAGTTCGCGCGAGACCGCGCCGTTTAGTGAACTGCGCGCCGGCATACAGCTCGTGATCGCGAAGACGCTCGAGAAGATCTATTCGCAGAACGCGCAGAACATCGGTCTACTGACGAGCACGGATTTCGGGCTGGTCGACCGGATCGCGCGCGGTGAAGAGATTTCGATCGACGAGTTCACGCGCGGGCTCGACCCAATTTCCGCGGAGATCGTTCGGTCCGGCGGGCTGTTCGAATACTCCAAGGCACGCATGCGTGGCGACGCGACGCCGCCCGTGCTGCAGACGCCCACCCGGCCGATGACCCTGGCCGAGAAGATCATCGCGCGTCGAGCCATCGCGGATGCGAAGACGGACAAGATCGGTGTTCCCGCGGTGAAGCCCGGCGACGCGCTGTTCGTTCGTACCGACGTTCGCTTCTCGCACGAGTACGTCACGCCGATGGCCGAGGCGTTGTTTCTCGGCGCGTTCGGACCCGATGCGCGCGTGACCGAGCCGTCGAGCGTGTTCACGTTCCGCGACCACCTCACGTTTCTGGACGACGTGATGCCCGAGGCCCACGTGAAGATGGGTCTGCGCGAGCAGGCGCGGAAACTCGCGGTGGTGCAAGAGGGCTTTTCGCGAACGAACAACGTGAAGCTGTACGGCGAGGTGGAAAACAAGGTCGGGCGCGGGTCGCACGCGATCTGCCACAACGCCGTGATCGAGGATCTCGCGTTGCCGGGGCAGGCGGTCGCGGGCACCGACTCGCACACCTGCATGGCCGGCGCGCTCGGGTGTTTCGCATTCGGCGTCGGCAGCACGGACATGGCCAACGCGTGGTTCACGCGCGACGTGCGCGTGCGCGTGCCGGAGACCGTACGAGTACACCTTCGCGGAAAGTTGCCGGCCGGCGTTGCAGCGAAAGACGTGATGCTGCACTTGCTGTCGCAGTCGTACTTCAAGGAAGGCACGGGCATCGGCAAGGTGCTCGAGTTCGACGGCGACGGCACGTTCGCGATGCCGCTCGACGAGCGCGCAACGCTGACGAACATGTCGGTCGAGGCCGGTGGATTCACGGGGATCATCGCCGCCGACGACGTCGTCATCGACTACCTCGTCGCGCGCCGCGGACTTTCGCGGGCCGAGGTCGCGGCGATGGTCGTTCGCGCGGACCCGGGAGCGACATACGCGCACATGTTCGACATCGATCTCGCGACGCTCGTGCCGATGGTTGCGACGCCGGGCGATCCGCGCAACGGCGTGCCGCTCGAGCAGTTGAACGGCGACGTGAAGATCCAGATCGCGTACGGCGGTTCGTGCACCGGCGGCAAGAAGGCCGACATGGACATGTACGCGTCGGTCTTGCAGCGCGCGCTCGATCACGGCAAACGCGTGGCGCCGGGCGTGCAGCTGATCATCCAGTTCGGCTCGCAGGACATCCGCGCGTACGCCGAGTCCAAAGGGTACGTCGATGTGTTCGAACGCGCCGGAGCCCGGATGATCAACCCGTCGTGTGGTGCGTGCATCAAGGCAGGCCCCGGTGTGAGCACGACGCCCGACGAAGTCACCGTGAGCGCGATCAACCGGAATTTTCCGGGGCGATCGGGCCCCGGAAAGGTTTATCTCGCCTCGCCGCTCGTGGTGGCCGCGAGTGCGATCGCGGGCCGAATCGCAGGACCCGAAGCCGTCTAGGCCGTTCGGTGCATTGTCGGAACGTGTGAGACGGCGTGTTGTCCGAGGGGCGTGGATCACCCTGTGACGCTCGTGCGCCCGATCATCGCACTCACACTTGCGTGCGTGGTGCAAGCGTCCACCGTCGCGGCGCAGCACGTCTCGGCGCAGCATGCCGCTGCGGGTTCTGGCCCGGGCTGGCGTCGGTGCGCCGTTCACGGCCGCGTCGTGCGGTTGGAGTCCGTCGAGGTGCACCCCGCGGGTTGGAATCTATCGATCGCGGTGGAGCGAACGCCCGCCACCGCGCAGCTTCGCCCTGGATCCACCGTCGCCGACATCGACATCGCGGGGACGCTGGAATTCCGCGGCGAAACGAACAACGTACCGTACGTTCTGTCGCGGGACGTGGACACGCTCGGCTCGCGCGTGCATCTCGCGCCCGACGCTCACATCGACCGCGCGCGCGCGTATCAAGATGGATCGCTGGTCGATGTCACCATCGACGGCCGCGTCGAAATTCGCGGCCTGCCAGTTGCGTGCGACGCGCTCTCGCTCGACGCGCCGCCCGCGCTTCACTCGCTTCCGCGCGTGATGCGTTCGCACGGGGATGGAACCTCGTGGATCGCGGCGCGGAACGTCGTGCGCCTGCGCGCGCTCCCCGGGTCCACGCCGCTCCGCGTCGCGCTGCACGAACCGTTCATGGTCACGTTCGAACGCACGGCGACCCGCGGCCCGTGGTGGCACGTTCAGTGGCTCGGAATGCGCGGGTCGTCGTTGCATGGTTGGGTGCACGCGTCCGAGCTGCGGCCGATGCCCAACGGTTCGTACGGGTCCTTGCTGCCGCGCGGACACGGCACGTGCGGTCGCGGCCGCGTGGGAGGTCCAGGCATCTATTTCGGCCCCGCGAGCGTGGAGGCCGGAACCACCGTGTTTGCATCACGCGGCTCCGGCGCCTGGGCACGCGTGGCGCGTGCGGATGCGGTGACCGTGTACAGCGTGGCCACCGATCCGTGGGTGGCGATTCGTGCCGTGCCGGGACTCGAGGATGTTCACGGATGCGGTGAGCTCCTGCACGCGTACGTTCTGCGCAGTGCCGTGCACTTTCCCGACGACCGCTGAGATTCGTGACGACCAGCGCTACCGCACCGTACGGACTCGATCGCGCGGAACGTACGTGTCCCACACCGGCTCCCAGCCGTCGTAGCGAACGCGGACGAGTCCCGCACAGGCACTTCCGATCGCGTGTGCGCGGTACCAACTCGGGCCGTCGCGCACTTCGAGTGCCACGCCGACTGGGATGTTGGTCTGCGGGTCGACGAGTTGGCCGCGCGGCGGGTCCACAGCGGCGGGGTGCAGCGCGGTGCGGGCCGTCGACGTCGCATCGGGGCGAAAGAGCCGGTCGCGGGTGACGACTTCGTCGGAGTCGGATCCGTACCCGTCGTAGTGAATCGTCGCGCGTTGGTTCGACTGCGCACGAACGATCCGACCGGGGTAGTGCGTTCCGTGCCACTCGATCAAGACCGCGAGTCCCGGGCGAAGCGTCGCCGTCGGGCCAAGCGGTGTCGGCGCTGCGGTCCTCGGGGAATGCGCGGACGCAGTTCCGACGTCGCGCACGTCGGACGTCGGGATCACTTCGTCCCATTCCGGTCCGTAGCCAGTGAATCGAATCCGTACGAACCCCTCGCACTCCGCGCGCAACACTTCGCCCGGATACCAGCCCGGACCCCAGCGGACTTCGACGCCCCGCGAATCGGCAACAGGCGGGGCCTGCGGTGTCACGGGAGGCGCGGCGGATGATCGTTGGGTGGCGGGTGGGGCCGGGCACGAACAGATGCAGACCGTCGGGGCGCCTCGCGCGAGCGGAAACGCGACGGACGCTGCAGGAGCCGACGACGCGGTTCGAGCGCCGACGGCCGCCGCGATCGCGATGGCGCCGACGAACCACGCGGCCGTGATGGCGTGTTGTCCGCTGCGACGTCGCTCCGCGCAGTGGATGCACGTGGGGCCCGCGGAATGCGCCGACGTGTGGGTCGAGGTGTGCGGTTCGTGCGGCGCGGGCGTGGGGTTCATGAAGACTGATACGCGTGAAGGCGTGCGGAGATTTGGTCCCGCAAATCATCGAGGCCGATCGAACGTAGTATCGTCGTCGCCTGCGACCCGCTGGGCCGCGACCGACGCGTGAAGGAGCCACCATGAGCCAGCCGAGAATGCGAACGCGATGGAGTGGGGGGCGACACGACCGACGCACCGCGTCGACGTTGCTCGCGGCGTTGATCATGGCGTCCGGTGTCGCCAGCGCGCGGCCGGGACGCGCGAACGTCGCGCGGTCCGCGGACCGAGCGGCACCGGTTCGTGCCGCGGAGGCCGTTGCGCCAAGCGCCGCGAACCGCGCGCGCATCGGGTCAGGAATGGGCGCGGGCTTGATGGGCCCCGGACGCGTCGCAACTCGCCGCCCCGGGCCAGGAATCGGCATCGGGTTCATCGGGATGCAACCGCGACAGCCAGTGATCATGCGTCCGCCTATCGTGAGGCCGGGGCTTCGGCCGACGACCGGAACGCCGCGCGTGCGATCCGTCTCGACGCTCGTGAACGGTCCGCTGGCGCCGCTGGTCGTTCGGCGCGTGGTGGGTGCAAGCCTCGTCCAAGTGGGCGAATGCTACCAAGTGGGGCTCTCGCGCAGCCCGTCGTTGACCGGCGACGTGCAGATACGATTCGTCATCGGCCCGAGCGGCACCGTCGACGCGACCACGGTGATGTCCACGACGCTGGCCGATCCGGACACGGCGCAGTGTGTGGCACTCACGGCGCGCGGGTTCGCGTTTCCGGCTCCCGCGGGCGGTCGCAGCGTCGTCGTGACGAATCGCTACCAGATGCGACGCGGGTAAAGACACACCGCCCGGGGTTCGAGTAGTCCGTGCGCATGGCGAACGTCCTTCTGCTCGAAAACGTCCATCCCACCGCCCACGAAATGCTGCGCGCCGAAGGGCACACGGTCACCAGCGCGACGAGTTCCCTGCCCGCCAGCGAACTGCGCGCCCGCGTGGCCGACATCGACGTTCTCGGGATCCGCAGCAAGACACAGGTCGCAGCGGACATCCTCGCCGGCGCGCCGCACCTGCTGGCCGTCGGCGCGTTCTGCATCGGTACGAATCAAGTGGACCTCGCGAACGCAAACGCGCGCGGAGTGCCGGTGTTCAATGCGCCGTTCAGCAACACGCGCAGTGTGGCCGAGCTGGTGATCGCGGAGATCGTGATGCTGGCCCGGCAGCTCGGAGACCGAATTCGCGAAGTGCACTCAGGTCGGTGGCGCAAAGTCGCGGAGGGCTGCTACGAAGTGCGAGGAAAGACACTCGGCATCGTCGGCTACGGACACATCGGCTCTCAGGTCGGCGTGCTTGCAGAAGGCATGGGAATGCGGGTGGTCTACTTCGATGTCGCGTCGAAGCTGGCGATGGGCAATGTACGCGTGTGCGCCACGCTCGTAGAGCTGCTGGGCGAGGCAGACTTCGTGACGCTCCACGTTCCGGCGACGGAGCAAACCGACGGCATGATCGGGCCCGCCCAATTCGCGGCCATGAAGCGTGGGAGCTTCGTTCTCAACGCCAGCCGGGGAAACGTCGTCGGCATCGCTGCGTTGGCCGCCGCGCTGCGGTCGCACCACCTCGCGGGAGCTGCGATCGATGTGTATCCCGACGAACCCGAAGGGCAGACGGACGCCTTTCGCACGGAGCTGCAGGACCTGCCCAACGTAATTCTGACTCCGCACATCGGCGGTTCGACATCGGAGGCCCAGGCCGCCATCGGCCGCGAAGTGGCTACGAGCCTGATCAAGTACCTGAAGCACGGGACGACCAGCGGCGCCGTGAACTTTCCACAACTCGAACTGGCACCGACCGCCGGCACGCACCGAATCGTCAACGTGCACAAGAACGTTCCCGGCGTGCTGCGCGACATCAACCGCATCGTTTCCGATCACAATGCCAACATCCACAGCCAGATTCTCGGGACCGACCCGCAGATCGGGTATCTCATCATGGATCTGGACGAAGACGTGACCACGGGAGTGCATCACGCCATGGCCGAACTGAAGACCACGATCCGCGCACGCGTCTTGTACTGACCCCCGGGAATCGAGACCGCGTGCTAGACAGCCCGTCGTGCCGCTGCTGACTGCCGATCGCATTTGGAAGAAGTACGACGAGAAGCAGATTATCGAAGACGCGTCGCTCGCGATCGAGCCCGGCGACCACATTGGCCTGATCGGAGCGAACGGCTCGGGCAAGAGCACACTCTGCAAGATCCTCGCGGGCCTCGAGGAACCTGACCGCGGAACGGTCGCGCAGCGGCGCGATGCAGAGTTCGCATACCTCGCGCAGGATCCGGCGCTCGACGCCGAGCACACGGCATTCGAAGTCGTCGAGCAAGGCCTGGCCGACTGGAGCGTTGCGCGCAAGGCGTACGACAGCGTCAGTGCGCGACTCTCCTCGCACGATGGACCCCTCGACGCGCTGCTGGACCAACAGACGCGCCTCGCGGCGGACATCGAACGACTCGGCGGTTGGGACGCGTCGCATCGCGTGAGTGCCATGCTGATGCACCTGGGGATCGAGCGCCCGGAGCAACGAATCGCAACGCTGTCGGGCGGTGAACGGCGCCGCGTCGCACTTGCACGGATTCTCGTCGCGCGCCCGAGCCTCGCGATCCTCGACGAGCCGACGAACCATCTGGACGCGCACACCGTCGAGTGGCTCGAGGAATACCTCGTGGACGAGTTTCCGGGAGCGTTGCTCTTGATCACCCACGATCGATACTTCCTCGATCGCGTCGTGACCCGGGTGCTGGAAATCGATCGAGGCCGATTGAGTGCGTTCGAGGGAAACTACGCTCGCTATCTGGAATTGAAGGCCGAGCGCCTCGCACACGACGCGCGAGTGGAGGCGAATCGACTGAACGTGTTGCGCCGCGAACGCGATTGGCTCTCTCGCCAGGCGCCGGCCCGAACGACCAAGCAGAAGGCGCGGATCGATCGCGCCCAGGCGCTCGAAGAAACCGTGCGGCAGGAGCGGCGCCGCGAAGAATTGGCGAAGTTGTCGGTTGCGTCGGTCCAGAGCGGCAAGCGATTGCTCGAATTGCGCGACGTGGGCCGGGAACTCGCCGGCCGAACGCTGTTCGAGCATGTCGACCTGTTTCTAGGACCCGGAGATCGGATTGGGATCATCGGGAAGAACGGCGCCGGGAAGACCACACTCGTCCGCACGATGCTGGGCGAGGATCCGCCGTCGTCGGGGGAAGTCACTCGTGGCAATCAGCTTCGAGTCGCGTACTTCGATCAACAGCGCATCACGCTGGACGATACGAAGACCGTGTACGAGAACCTTCGCGAGGGCTCGGACAAGGTGCGAGTCGGCAAAGACTGGATTCCCTTGCCGTCGTACCTCGATCGATTTCTCTTCGAGGGATCGAAGCAGCATCAGGCGGTCGCGAGTCTGTCGGGCGGCGAGCGCGCGCGCGTGGCCCTGGCGAAGATGCTCCGCGGCGACGCGAACCTGCTCGTGATGGACGAGCCGACGAACGACCTCGACCTGCTCACCCTGGCGGCACTGGAAGAGATGCTGATCGGCTTCGATGGCGCGGTCGTGATCGTAACGCACGATCGCTATCTGCTCAATCGCGTCGCGACAGCCATCCTCGCATTCGAGCCCGGCGGACGCGTGACTCGCTACGCCGGCAATTACGACGACTATGTCCTTCAGCACGCCGCCGTGCGCCCGGCGGTCGTGGGCAACGCTGCCACGCCACGGGGCGGGGGCTCGAAGCGTTCGGACGAAGGCGACGTGGCGAAAAAGCCCAAGGACCGACGCGGCCTATCGCCGCCGGAGGTGCGTGAGCTTCAGGCGCTGCCCGACGCGATCGACGCCATGGAGCGCGAAGTTGCAACGCTGGAGTCGGCGCTGAACGACCCGGCACTGTACGCAACGGGCGGAAGCGAAATTGCCGCGCGCCGGACAGCGCTGGAAACCGCGCGAACCGCACTGGCCGCGCGAATGGCGCGTTGGGAAGAACTCGAGTCGCGGAAGGCGTAGAACGCTACATCCCCGTCGACGCCGGGGTGTCGCCCCGACGAAGAACCGCGATCGCGCGCGCGCCGACGAGAAAGTGTCGGTCATGGGTGCCGAGAGACTTGCCGCTGGCTGCAACCTCCCACCCGGTCGTGTGCAGCAACAACTCCCACTGTTCGCGCAATGCCGTTGGAAGTACGAAGTCCACGGGAGAATCCCCGGCGTTCAGAAGCACGAGGAGCGTGTCGCCACGCACCGCCTCGCCGAACGGGCCGACGTCCGGAATCGCGTCGCCACTCAGGAGCATCGCGATGCCGTGAAGTTGCGCGCGGGTCCAGTCGTGCGCGCTCATTTCGCGCCCATCCGGCCGCAACCAGACGAGGTCTTTGTACGGCGACTCGGTGTTGCGCTCGCCTGCAAAGAACGACGCGCGCCGGAGGACGGGCTGATTGCGTCGGAGGGAGAGCAGCGCGACAGTGTATGCGAGCCAGCGCTGCGCATGCTCGTCCAGTCGCCAGTCGAGCCACGAAATGGCATTGTCCTGACAATACGCGTTGTTGTTGCCAGTCTGGGAGCGTGCCAGTTCGTCGCCGGCACTCAGCATCGGGACGCCCTGCGACACCGTAAGTGTCACGAGCAGATTGCGCATCGTCCGGTCGCGCATGTCCCGGACGGCGGGGTCGTCCGTGGGCCCCTCGACGCCGTGATTCCAACTGTCGTTGTGATCGGACCCGTCGCGGTTGTTCTCGCCGTTGGCGGCGTTGTGCTTGTGATTGTAGGAAACGATGTCTGCGAGCGTGAAGCCGTCGTGGGCCGTGACGTAGTTGATGCTCGCGAACGGTTGCCGCCCGTCGTCCTGATAGAGGTCACTCGAGCCGGACAGCCGGAACGCCACTTCACCCAAGACCCCGGCGTCGCCCTTCCAGAAACGCCGGACGGCGTCGCGGTATTTTCCGTTCCACTCCGACCAGAGCACCGGAAAATTGCCAACCTGGTAGCCCCCGGCGCCCACGTCCCAGGGCTCGGCGATGAGCTTCGTTCGCGAGAGCACCGGATCCTGATGAATGATGTCGAAAAAAGCGCTCAGTCGATCGACGTCGTGAAGCTCGCGTGCGAGCGCCGGCGCAAGATCGAAGCGAAAACCGTCGACGTGCATGTCCAGAACCCAATAACGCAGACTGTCCATGATCAGTTTCAGCGTCTGCGGGTGAAGCATGTTCAGCGAGTTGCCACAGCCGGTGTAGTCGACGTACTGGCGCAGATCCGACGCCAGCAGTCGGTAGTACGAGCGGTTGTCGATCCCGCGGAGACTGAGCGTCGGGCCGTCGGCCCCCCCCTCGCACGTGTGGTTGTACACAACGTCGAGAATCACCTCGATGCCCGCGGCGTGCAGCGCGGACACCATCTGTCGAAACTCCGTGACCTGCTCGCCGCGCCGGCCGGTCGCGTATCGTCCCGCGGGCGCGAAAAAGCCGAGCGTATTGTAGCCCCAGTAGTTTCGCAGACCGCGGGCGATGAGCGCGGGCTCGTCGGCGATCTCGTGAACGGGTAGCAACTCGACGGCGGTCACTCCCAGCCGCTCGAGATGGTCGATGACGGGCGCGCTCGCCATCCCGAGGTACGTGCCGCGCAAGCTCTCGGGGACGTCGGGATGCTGCGCGGTCATTCCCTTCACGTGCACTTCGTAGATCACGGTGTCCGACCACGGCGTGCGGGGATGACGATCGCCTCGCCAGTCGTAGTACGGGTCGACGACGACACCTTTCGGCGCGCCCGGAGAGTTGTCGCGCGTGCCGGGAGTTCGTCGCTTCGGGTCGGGCCTCGCCGGCTCGCGCATCGTCGTCCAGTCGATTTCGTTCGCGACGGCGTGCGCATACGGGTCGAGCACGAGGCGTGCGGGGTCGAAGCGGTGACCTTCTTGGGGCGCGAACGGACCGTGCACACGGTAACCGTAGAGTTGCCCCGGTAGCAGATTGGGCAGGTAGCCGTGAAACACATGTCCCGTGCGATGGCGTAACTCGACGCGCTCGGACTCCGCGGTGTCGGGTGCGTCGAAGAGACACAACTCGATGCGCGTCGCGTTCTCCGAGAACAGAGCGAAGTTCACGCCAATGCCGTCGAAGTGAGCGCCGAGCGGATAGGGGCGACCGGGCCAGAGGCGTGCGGACATGCGCCATCGTTGTGCAGTCATTGGCGGGATGAACGCAAGCCGAAGCCGACGACGGAGGGGTTGGCACGCGGACGAAGATTGACGACACTCGACGCTCCGAGGTGCGTGCGACGTGAGCAATTCCGCGGATGGAAGTCTCGAGGGCGTGATCGCCGCACGAACCAGCCTCGCCCACGTCGATGGACGTCGCGGCGTCGCCATCGTCCGTGGCTACAGCCTCGCGGACCTCGCGCGGCATCGTACGTACGAAGACTGCGCGCACCTGGTTCTGCACGGTGAACTGCCTACGAACGACTCCGACCGTCGCGCGTTTTCCGCCGCCCTCGCTGCGGGCGCGTTGCTCACGGATGCCGAAGAGCGCATTGCGCGCCAGCTCGGCGACGCTCTACCGAAGCCCGAAGCCCTCGCGGCCGCGCTGCCCCTCGCGGACGATGCTGCGTCGCGCGCGTCGGATCCCATCGCACGGGCCGTTCGGCTGCTCGGTCGGGTGCCGAGTGTGTGCGCCGCCGTGACGGGTGTACCGATCCCCCCCCCCGCGTGGCCCTACGCCCACCGTGCGCTCGCAGCGCTCGGAAGTCCGCGCGAGGACGTGGCATCGCGTCGCGCGTTCGAAGTGTTGCTGTCCCTCGAGAGCGAACACGGACTGTCCGCATCGACGTTCGCCTGTCGCGTGGCTGCGTCGTCCGGCGCGGGCGCGGGCGTTTCACTCGCGGCGGGGGCCGCCACGCTGTCGGGTCCGAGACACGGTGGCGCGACGGCGCTCGCGCTCGATCTTCTCGGCCGCGCCGCGGCTCGCAACGACTCTGCCGCACTCGTCCAAGAGGCGTTTCGGAACGGCGAGCGGCTGCCGGGGTTTGGTCATCGCATCTACAAGGTTGCCGACCCGCGCGTGGCGCCGATGCGCGATGCGGCGTCGCTCATGGTCGATCGGGGCTTGATCGACGTCGCGGAATCTCTGCGCATCGCGGCCGAGCCGGTGTTCGGTCCCAAGGGCGTGCACGCAAACATCGATCTGTACGGGGCCGCGCTGCTCGCCGCCCTCGGCGTCGCGCGCGAACAGTTCGTCGCGGCGTTCGCCGTGGGCATCGCGTGCGGATGGCTCGCGCACTGGGTCGAACAATCCCGCACGGGCCGGCTGATCCGCCCCGACAGTACGTACGATGGTCCCGCAGAACGCGCCGTCCCGATTCCGGCGTGACGCTCTACCCGCCGGCCACGGGAGGGAGCGCGGCGACCTCGTCGCCCGGCATGACCCGATCGTCGTTTTGCGCGTACTCGCCGTTGACGGCCCATCGCAGCGACCGCATGTGTCCGGCGAGCGGCGGATACCGCTCGGCGACGATCGCGGCCAACGCACGTACATCGATGCCGCCCGCGTCGATGGGCAACTGGACTTCGCCCTCGCCGACGATCTCGCGCGCGACCGCAAAGAACAGCAAACGAATGGTCGAGGAAGTCATGATCGATCGTCTCGAGTCCTTGGCGATCAGCCGCCGAAGATTCTCCACAGCACGATGGCAATCGCGCACGCGGAGCAACTCCCGGCGATGAGGACCACGGACGCGAGCCCGAGTCCGAACAGTCTGAATCCGCGCTTTTCCAGGCCACTGGACGCGCCCGGCTGAATCGCCGCGCCGCTGCCGTACGCTTGGATCGCGCCAAAACCGCCCGCGGGCTGGGCGCCGAAACCCGTCGCCGGTGATGCACCAAATCCCGGTGCGGGCTGCGCGCCAAATCCGGAAGCAGGTTGCGCGCCGAAACCCCCGGCATTCGGCGGAGCGGTGGGCGCCACGGCGTACGACGGCGGAGCCGAGGGCGCAGCAAATGCGGGTGCGCTAGGCGCAGCGACCGAGACCGGACTCGGCGTTGCAGGCATCGCGCCGACGGTCGCTTGGAAGTTGTGCGCCCCGATCGCGGGCGGCGTCGCTTGAGAGGGGACGACGAAGCTCGGCGCAGGGGCCGGCGTTGCGACGGGGGCGGGCGTTGCAATGGGCGCCGCGCTCGCGGACGGAGCCATCGGTTGCGCGCCGGGAGGCGGCCACACGAACGCAGCGGTCTTGTCCCGACCGATCGAGAGCGCGTCGAGCATTCGCGACATCTCGGCGGCGTCGGGAGGGCGTTGTTGAATGTCCCGTGCGAGCGCCCGCACGAAGAAGTCGTTCACGCCCGACGGAAGATTCGGATTGATGTGCGTGGCGGGGATCGCGGCCTGCGTCAGCACTTTCGACAGCGTCTCGATCGGCGTCGCGCCGTCGTACGGCAAGCGTCCGGTGATCATCTCGTAGAAGCACACCGCGGCGGCCCACAGATCTGCGCGCGCATCGACGCCCGCAGGATTCTGGATTTGCTCCGGGGACATGTACCCGGGCGTGCCGAGCAGCGATCCGGCCTGCGTCGCTTTCGTCTCGCTGGTGACCTCGTGAAGTGATTTCGCAATGCCGAAGTCGAGCAGGCGAACCTGCGTGCGACCCGGCTTCTGCTCGAGAATCACATTCTGCGGCTTCAGGTCACGGTGAATGATTCCCGCGGCGTGCGCGACCGACAGCGCTTCGAGGATGGCCGCGAGTATCGGCACGGCTTGCTCGACGCGCATCGCGCCGTACTGACGAATGACGTCCCACAGCGGCATTCCATTGACGAACGGCATCACGATGCACGGCAGCGTCTGCCCGGCTCCGTCTTCGATCGTGAGCCATGTGTAAATCCCGACGATCGCGGGATGTTCGATCGACGCCAGCAACCGCGCTTCGCGCTCGAACCGCGCGGCGAGCTTCGGCTCCGCGCGCAAGTCCGTGTGCAAGATCTTCAGCGCGACTGGGCGACCGAGCTTCAGATCCGTCGCCTTCCAGACCACTCCCATCCCACCGCGACCGAGCAACGACTCCAGCCGGTAGTTTTCCGCGACGATCACTCCCGCCTGCAGGTCCATCGCGGGCGTTCTAGCACAATCTGCGCGACCGGATGACGGCGGCGGGCGGCGATCAACGGCTTCGTAACTTCCGCTCGCGCGCCAGGCGCACGCGCAGGTCGATCAAGTCGCGCGCAACGCCGACGATGCGTTTCCACCCCGTGCTCTTGCTCGTGCCCCGAACCCGCGGGACGCACTCGATCGTCTCCGTTGCGAATCGCTCGCCACCGCGCAACATCCGGATTGGGAATTCGAAATTCAAAAAGAACGTGTCCGGTTTGAGCACCGCAGCATCGAACAATTCGCGGCGAAACAGGTACGGACCGTCCGAGCGCATCGTCACGCCGTGCACCGCGAAGATCAACCCGCGCACGCCCGCGGAGAGAACCTTGCGATGAACTCCATCGTCACGATCGCGGTACACGCTGAAGACCACCGACACGTCGTCGCGTTCGGCGGCCGCCTCGAGTTTTTCGATCTCACGCACGGGGATCTGTCCGTCGCACGGAAGAAACGTCACCCACGGCAGCGCCGCGAGTCGCACGCCCGTCTTGATCGCGGCGCCGATTCCTCGATTGGCCTCATGCGAAACGATTACACAGTTCGCGTCGCCGCCGCATACCGTCTCCGCGCGCCCGCGTGTGTCATCCGTGCTCCCATCGTCGACGAACACCAGTTGCCACTCGGTGCCTCTGGCGCGGAGCCATCCGAGAATGTCCGCGAGAACGACCGGAACGTTTTCCGCTTCGTTGTACGCAAACACGATCAGCGTGAGGGCATGCGCCTTCATGGAGCCCGAACGCGAAGCACTCGCGCGGGAACGCCCGCCGCGACTGCGAACGCGGGTACGTTCTGGGTGACCACGGCGCCCGCGCCGATGATCGCCCCGCGGCCAATGGTCACGCCCGGCAGGACGACGCATCCGACACCGAGGTCGCTGTCGTCCTCGACGACCACCGGTGCAAACGTCACGGGGGAAAACAACACCGCGACGCCTCGTCCGGCCTCGTCGTGCGTACTGGTGATGATCTTCACACCGGGGCCGATGCCGACCCGCGCACCGATCGTGAGCCCTCCAGCAGAATGCAAGAAGCACTGCTGGCCGATCCAGGACTCGTCGCCGATGTGCATCTCGTTCTTGTAATAACCCTTCAAGATTGTCTGGTGGCCGACGTACACGTTGGCGCCCAGCACGATGTTCTCCGGGTGGAACACCAGTACGCCGCGCTCGAACACGCAGTCCGCTCCCAGCGAACGAAACTGCTCTCGCTCGAATGAACCGTCGCCGTGGGATCGATGTCTCGCCATCGCAGGCCGTGCAGACATTCGCCCGCCGACGGGCGCCCTGGCAAGCGTGCCCATCCCTTTGCTACATTGCGGGATCGGATCGACGCCACCGACTTCGCGACCCTCCCCGAACTCGCCCACGACGCCGCAATCTGCGACGAAAGTCCGGAGGCCGCGCAAGGACGTCTTCGCCATCGGCGCCGTGCTCGCGGGGAAGTACGAGATCCTGTCCGTGCTCGGCGAAGGTGGGATGGGGCAGGTGTTCGAGGCGCACGACCGCGCGTTGAATCGGCGCGTGGCGATCAAAGCGGCGTGGCCGCACCAGAAGCCGATGCGGCTCCGTCGCGAAGCGCAAGCCCTGGCGGCATTGCGTCACCCGAGCATGGTGACGGTGCACACCGTCGACACCGACGGAGACGTCGACTTCATCGTGATGGAGCGGGTCTACGGCATCTCGCTGCTGCAGCACATCGAACGGCGGAGCAAGACCGGCGAGCGGTTCACGGTGGCCGAGGCCGTGGACATTCTCGTCGCGATTGCAGACGGGTTGTCCGTCGTGCATCGCGCGGGCATCGCGCACCGCGACGTCAAGCCGGCCAACGTGATGCTGGCGCCCGGCAATCGCGTGGTGGTGATGGACTTCGGTCTCATGCTCCCGGAATTCGAAGCATCGCTGCAACCGAACATCGTGGGGTCGCCGACGTACATGTCCCCCGAAGCGATTTCCAACACGACATTCGCGGGCGAAGCCCACCTGGTCGATCTGTACGCCTTCGGCGTGCTCGCTTTCGAAGTGCTCACAGGGCGCCCGCCCTTCGAGGGCAAGAGCATCGACGAAGTGTTCAAGCAACACCTGACGTCCCCCGTGCCGGACATCCGCACGCTTCGCGACGATGTCCCGGACGATCTCGCACGTCTGCTCTCCGAGGTGCTCGCGAAAGATCCTGCCGCAAGGCCGCAGAGCGTTGAAGCGCTGCTCTGGCAACTTCGTGCGATCCAGCGACCCACCGCGACGCCGCGTGCGGGTGGAGCCTTCACCGTGCTCGTGGTCGACGACGACGTGGACACGCAGAAGGTGCTTGGTTTCTACGCGAAAAAAGCTCTTCCCGATGCAGAGATCCAGTATGCCGGCGACGGCCAGGCCGCACTGGACATCGTGCTGACGCGACCGCCCGACGTCATGATTCTCGACCTGCAAATGCCGAAAATGAACGGAATCGAAGTGTGCATGTACCTCCGCGGAACCCGAACGGCCGAGCGTTGCACGATCGTGTCCGTCAGCGCCGGAGCGCACGCCCGGGATTTGGATCTGTTGCAGCAACTTGGCATCGCGTACTTCGTTCCGAAGGGCAGCGGATTGAACGACCGCCTGGCGACGGTGCTTCGCGGCTTGCGTGCGCTCAAGCCGGTCGCGCGACTCGGAACGGGAGAGAAATGATTGTGGGTCGGAGCAGCTGAGCAGGGTGGATGTCGCCCCTCATCGCCTCCGAACAAGATCAAATCTCTTCCCGTCTTCCCGTCTTCCTGTGCCATGATTTTCCTCCGGCCCTCGCCTCCATGCCTGCCGCCACCAAACCAACGCCCGCAGTTCCAGTTGCCGATGAACGCTGCCCGCGCTGCACGAAGCCGCTTGCGCTCTGCATGTGCGATCGCGTCGTCGTTCACAACACGCACACCGAAGTGCTGGTGTTGCAGCATCCGAGCGAGAAGAACGAACTGCTCGCGACGGTGCCGTTTCTCGTCGCGTGCCTTCCACGCGTGACCGTGCGCCCGGGGCTGAGCTGGCCGTCGCTCGGCGACGCGCTCGGACGTCCCGCCGACCCGCGCGATTGGGCGGTTTTGTATCGCGGCTCGCTGCCCCGCGCGCTGAACGCCGAGGAAGAGAAGTTGCCGGCCGTTCGCATGGACCGCCGCGGCCGGCCGTTGCCATTGCGTCCGCCGCCCCGCGGGCTGGTCGTGATCGACGCGACGTGGCAGCGAGCGAAGACGCTCTGGTGGCGCAATCCATGGTTCGTGAAACTTCAGCGAATCGTGCTGCACCCGGCGCAGCCTTCGATTTACGGCGCGTTGCGCAAAGAACCGGACAAACACGGCTTGTCCACACTCGAAGCGGTCGCAGAGACCCTCGTTGCGTTCGGTGAGAGCCCCGCGCTGCGCGACGATCTGCGCAAGCTGATGCGGACGTTCGCGCAGCGGGTTCGAGACACGAGCGCGAAAGCAGCGCCACCGCCCGATGCGTCGCCGCGCAAGCCCGACCGACGCCGCGGCGCTCTCGCCACACGCCGACGTGCGCCCGGCTGATCGGCGCAACCGTCGGCCAAATCCCCTGGTACAGTCCGCGCCATGGCGAAGAGTTGGCGTTTGGAGGGCTACGCGCCCGATGCGAAAACAGCAATTGCGGGCGCGCAGGCACTCGCCGACGAACGGTCGCATCCCGAAGTCGAACCGATTCACTTACTCTATCGGTTGCTCGATCGCGACGCGTTCACGCAGGACGTATTCACCAAAGCCGGCGTGGACCCGGGCGACGCGCTCGTCGAAGCCGAGGCCGTGCTGCGACGCTTGCCGCAAGTGCCCAACGCAATTGCGTATCTCTCGCCGCGCATGCTCGGACTGACTGCGCGCGCCGAGCAAGAAGCCACGAGAGATGGAGCGCAGATTCGCACGCGGCACTTGATCACCGCGATCGTTGCCGAGGTGACTGGGCTCGCCGGTGCCGTCTTGCGTGCTGTCGACGCGGACGAGACGCGCGTGCGCGAAGCCCTGAAAGCCACGGTGGATCCGCCGTTGCAGCAGGTGACGGAGGTCCCGGGCGAAGTTGTCGCAAGGGGTCCTGGCGGAGCGGCCGCGCCGGGGGTCGACGGCGATGCGCTGCAGAAATACACGCGCGACATGGTCGAAGCTGCGAAACGCGACACGGGCGATCCGCTGGTCGGCCGCGATGGAGAAATCCGACGCGTGCTCCAAGTGCTCGCGCGACGGCAGAAGAACAATCCTGTGCTCGCGGGCGAAGCCGGCGTCGGAAAGCGCACGATCGTGCGGTCCATCGCGGCGCGACTGGCGACTGGCGACGTTCCCGAGCCGCTGCGAAAGAAGCGATTGCTTCAGCTCGACATGGGATTGCTCGTCGCAGGCGCGAAGTTGCGCGGCGAACAGGAAGAACGACTGCGGCAGATTCTCGCGACGGCGGGACAGCAGGACCATGAAGTGGTGCTGTTCGTCGAAGAGCTGCACTCGCTGTTTGGAAAAGAGAGCGGGAGCTCGGCTACGGCGGACCTGCTCAAGTCGTCGCTCGCGCGCGGCGAAGTGCAGATTCTCGGCAACACGACGCCGGCGGACTATCGCAAGAACATCGACAAGGACCCGGCACTTGGGCGCCTGTTCGCGCGGATCGACGTCGAGATTCCCGGGCTCGAAGAGACCACCGGCATCGTGCGCGGCGTCATTGAGCGTTACGAGATCTACCACGGTGTTCGTGTGAGCGACCCCGCCGTCGTCGCAGCGGTGAAATTCGCAAAGCGCTATCTCGCCGACCGGGCGATGCCTGATCCCGCCATCGATCTGCTCGACGAAGCGGCCGCGATGACACGTCTGTCGCTCGACGTGGGCCCGCCCGAACTCGACGCACTCACGCGCAGGCAGAGTGCGTTGGAGGCACAGCACCGCTCGCTCGTCGACGAGGACGACAAATCGAGCGTGGAGGCTCGCGGCAAGGTCGAGGCCGAACTGCAGGACGTCCGCGCGAAGCTGAAAGATCTGCGTCCGCGATGGGAGCGCCAGCGCGGTGCACTGGCGGCTGCGCGCGTTGCACGCGAACGAGTGTTGTCGGTGCGTCGCGAGCGCGATGCGTTGGTCACGGCGGGAGACACGGCCAAGGCGTCGAAAATGTCGACCGACGATATCCCGGCGGCCGAGTTGAAACTCGCGGAAGCGGACAAGGCGCTGGCGTCCGAGGGCGCGCTCCTGCTCAAACCGGAAGTCACCGAGGAAGGCGTTGCACACGTCGTCGAGCAGTGGACCGGCGTTCCCGTCGCGCGAATGCTCGAGAGCGAGACGGCTCGTTTGATGAAAATGGAAGAGCGCCTGTGTGAGCGCGTCGTCGGGCAGACATCGGCCGTGAATCTCGTCGCGAAGGCCGTGCGTCGCGGCCGCGTCGGATTGCGCGATCCCGGCAAACCCATCGGGTCGTTCTTCTTCCTGGGACCGACCGGAGTGGGCAAGACCGAACTCGCCAAGGCGTTGGCCGAGTTTCTATTCGACGACGAGCAATCGCTGATCCGACTCGACATGTCCGAGTTCATGGAAAAGCACATGGTCGCGCGGCTGCTCGGGTCGCCGCCCGGCTATGTCGACAGCGAAGAAGGCGGAATGCTCACGGAGACCGTGCGTCGCCGACCGTACAGCGTCGTGCTGTTCGACGAAGTCGAAAAGGCCCACCAGGACGTGTTCAACATCCTGCTGCAAGTGCTGGACGACGGGCGCCTGACCGACTCACGCGGAAAGCTCACGGACTTCTCGAACACCGTTGTGATCCTGACGAGCAATGTCGGCGCGCCCCGAATCCTGCAGGCGTCCGAAGCGGGTGTGTCCGACGAGGAACTCAAGAAGCAGGTCGAGCAGGAACTGCGCAAAGTTTTCCGTCCAGAGTTTCTCAATCGCATCGACGACATCGTGATCTTCGATCGGCTGAAGAAGACCGATCTTCGCGGGATCGTCGACATCCAACTGCGGCGTCTCAGTCGTCTGCTCGCGGAAAATCGCGTGACGATCGACGTGACTCCGCCCGCCCGCGACCGGCTCACCGACCTTGGCTATGAGCCGGCGTTTGGCGCGCGACCCCTGAAGCGTGTCATCCTGAAGCAGTTGCAAGATCCGCTTGCGCAGGAGCTTCTGGCCGGGGGGTACAAAGCCGGAGACACTGTCCGTGTCGAAGTCGACGGGGAACGCTTCGTATTCAGCAAATCGAGCACGAAATGAACGAACGACGAACTCGCCAGGCACTTTTTCTGTTCACGGCGCTCGCGAGCGCGTGCGCGACGACCGGGACCGCGGAGACTCCGGCGACGAACACCGCCACCCGCAATCGACCGCGCCGCCGAGCCGTCACCGCGGCCCTCGACGAGGCGAGCGGACTCGCGACACGATGTCTGCCCCCGGGCATCGGGCGTGTTCACGTGACCGGCGCGTTCGACGGTGAGACGGGTGGGTACATCGTTGCGGCCGTGTCGGGACCGCAGGCCATCGCCACCGGCACGCGGTCGTGTGTGCGGGACGCGTTCGAACGCGCGCACGTCGACCCGTTCCGCGAAGCCCGATTCATGTCCGATCGCGACATCGACGCGCCCCCGACCAGTGGCGCCGGCGGCCTCGGCGCGTTCGCTCCCGGCGCGGAGAATCCCGCGGTGACACCGGTCGCGTCTCCCGTGGCCGCTGCGGGCACGAACCCACCCGCGACCAACACTGCGACGCCGACGACAACCGCCGGGCTCACGCCAACACCGACGCCCGCAGCCACATCAACGATCGCAGTCACAGCGACGCCCACCGTTGCGACGACACCAACGCGCGACGTCGTTGTCGCAGGGGCCGCGAACACTCCGTCCCCGCCCGTCGAGCCCGTCGTTCCGGTGCACCCACGCGTCGGACGCGGCGGTGGTCTGCACCCGAGCGGCGGTGCGATGGTCGCTGCGCCATCGACGCAAGTCGGACCCCTGCGATCGGACACGCCGCTCAATTGCTATCGGACAGTCGCGCGGGTCGACGCCGACGTCGGTGGCCGAATGCGGCTTCAGTTCAACGTCACGTCCGACGGCGCTCCCGCGGAAGTTCACGCCGAGGCGCTCGGCGCGACGACCGGTGCGCCACCGCGTTTCGCGCAGGTGATGCGTTGCGTCGAACAACGCGTGCGGCGCATGACGTTCGCCCGAACGGCCGCTGGCGCCTACGACCTCGCGATTGCGCTCATGCCGGGCGGCGATGGAGGCCACGTCGAGATGTCGCAGTTGCAGGGCGGCCTGACGACCAACGCTCCAGGCTCGAACGACCTTGCGCTGCTCGGCAGTGCCTCCGGCGGTTCTGGGATGACGCCCGGTCCTGGATTGGCCCCACCGACTGCCGGCGGAAACAATCCGGTGCAGCCGGGATTGCCGCAATCGATCATCGCCGGCGTCGTTCGTGCCCGCGTCGAGCCGATTCGCGCCTGCTATCAAACCATGCTCACGCGTGATCCGGCACTTGCGCTGCGTGTTCGAGTGCGGTTTGGAATCCAGCCGGCCGGCTCAGTGCAATACGCGTCGAGCACCGTCGTCGTCGATCACGGAAATGCCGACCAGGCGAGCGAAGTAGGGCGATGTCTCGAAGGCGTCATGCGCCAGCTGACGTTCCCGCCGCGGCCCGACGCGCAGATCCAGGAGGCGTCGGTGCCATTCGTGTTCCGGCCGACCGAAGGCGCGCCCGAGTCTGCGTCCTCGTCGTCAGGCGGAGGGTCGTCGTCGGGAGCCGCGACGCCGTCGGATCCGCATGCGGCGGCCGTGTACGACGCCGTGCGCGGTAACGTCACACGCATCCGCGGGTGCTACAACGGCGGGCTCGCGATCGACCCGACTCTGTCGGGCCGCGTGCAAGTTCGATTCACCATTGGCAGCGCCGGGACGATCGACGAGATCTCGTCGACGTCCGTGACGAACGTCGGCGATCCCCGTGTGATGGGCCGTGTGCGTCAGTGCGTCGAAGGCGTCATGCAGCCGTTGCGGTTCCCGCCGCCGCCCAACGGCACCGCGACGTTCACGCTTCCATTCGACTTCGGGCCGTCGAATTGAACATTGCTTGGCGCATCGTCTGCCTTGCGTTCCTGGGCTGCGCGACGACATCGACTGGCGCACTCGACCCAACGGCCCCGGCTGCGATGCGCGAACGTCCGTCCGAGCGCGGACTTGCACGCGCGATCGAGCGCGTGATGGCCGACGCGCGTCAGTGTCTGCGTTCGGGGGATCCGAGTGTGATGGTCGCGGGCGCGTTCGACGGAGTGTCGGGAATGTATCGCGTCGCGCGGACAGCGACATGGTCGGGCGGCATTCCGTCCGCCGCGGTCGACACGTGCGTTCGTGCGGTGTCAGAACGTGCGCACGTCCGAGCATTTCGCGTGCCGAGCGCGGCGTACGCGTTCACGGTCGTGAATGGCGACGCGTCTGGCGCCACGGCGGGCATGTCATCGAGCTCCTCCGGATCGACGGGTGCGGCCGGCTCGACCGGCTCGAGCGGTTCGTCGAGTGTCGGCTCGAACCCTGGCGGCGGCTTTCACGGAACCCCATCGGTTGTGCCGTCGCCCGCATCGCTCGTGCGGGCCCACGGCGAGTCGTACCAGCGCTGTTACGAACAGGCGCTCGATCGCGACCATACCGTCGCGGGAACCGTGCGCGTGCGCATGCTTCTCGACGGGGCCGGGGTGATCACGCGACTCGCGTGCGACTCGGAAAGCGACCATCCCGATCCGACGCTGATGCAAATCGTGAGTCGCTGCGTCGAACAACACGTGCGGACCATTCACTTCGGCCCGCAAGTGGATCCCGGAAGCGAGATCGTCGTGCCGCTCACGTTTCATCCCGGCGGGCGTTAGGGACCGAAGCCGCGAGGCGCCTGCCGCAGGCGAGCGACGCTCGAGCGATCGTCAGGTCTTGGTGTCGCGATCGATGCGACCAATCGACAAGTTGTCCAGCGTCAGCCCGAGGGCGCGCAGACTGTCGCCGCACTCGAGCTGCACGTACTGCACGAGCTTCTCCCGGTTCTCTTCGATCTCGTCCACAGACATCGTCGCCACGACCGCCCGCAGCGCCGACTCCAACGTCTGCGAGGCAACCGCGCGCAGTTCGTCGTCCGGACGACCGACAAAGCGCTCGATGGCATTGTGCACGTTCGACGGATCGCGATCGAAACCGACAACGGCATTGGCCGAGAGGCTCACACGCACGCCACCGCCCGCGTACGCATCGCTCACACCGACATCGACCGGACGCGCCGTGAGATCGACCCGCGTGACGTTCTCGAGCAACGGAACGCGGAACCCGCCTGCGCCGGACGACAGCACGCGGTAACCGACGGTGCGTCCATCGGCTCCTCGGTTCTTGCGTCCGGACACGACGAGCATCTCCGACGCTCCCGCGACGATTCGCAGCGATGCGACGGCAACTGCGAAGCACGCGAGCGTCAGCACTCCCGCAAACGGAAGTACGGCGTCGTACGGTGGTCGCACGAGCCCCGCGACCACTTCGCCCACGACGAGAAACGCGCAGCCGAGCGCGAACCAAAGTCCCGGACGTCGCGTTCTCGTCTTCGAGCGCGGGGAGTTCAGGCCTGCAGGATTCTTGAGCGAATCGATTTCGTCGCGGAGCTTGTCGGTCTCCACGCGCAGATCCCGCACCTGGCCCTCAAGGGCTTCGGCTCGCGCGCGGGCAGCCTCGGTCTCGTCGCGGAACCCCATGGCGCGAGTATGACCGCGCCACGCGGCGGTTGGTCAATGTCTACGCGCGATCTCGCCGTTGCGCCGTACGTACGATACGACTATTCTGTCCGTACGATGATCAAGACGTTGACGCGCACCGGCAATAGCCTCGCACTCGTACTCGATCGCGCGCTGCTCGAGGCGACGGGAATCGAAGCGGACACGAAGCTCGAAGTGTCGACCGACGGCGACGTCATCATCGTCTCTCCGGTCCGCTCGAAGAAGCGCTCCGCGAAGCTCCGCGCGATCCTTCGCGACCTGGACGACGAACACGCGGGCGCGTTTCGCCGCCTGGCGAAGTGACTTGCAATCCGCGCTCTTGCACGCGGACCTGCGCTGATGGCAACGACATTCCTGACACTCGACGAGGTCCTGGTCATCCACGCGCATCAGGTGGCGACGTACGGCGGCGCCACGGGGATCCGCGACCGCGCGTTGCTGGAGTCGGCGCTTGCGATGCCCGCGGCGACGTTCGACCGCGAGTATCTTCATGCCACGCTGGCCGAGAAGGCTGCAGCGTATGTGTTTCACATCGTGAAGAACCATCCATTCGTCGACGGGAACAAGAGAACGGGCCTCGCCGTGGGTCTTGCGTTCCTGCGACTGAATGGAGTTCGTGTGAAGGCGACGGACGATGATCTCGTGGCGATGGTTCTAGGCGTCGCGGAGGGCTCGGCTACGAAGTCGGACGTTGGGGTGTTCTTCCGAACCCGTTCGCCGTAGCGGCGCAACGTTCCGGGCCTGACGCAACCCGGCGGTGATATCCTCTGGCGATGGCTCGCGTCAGGGGTGGGTACGGTAGCGCTCGACCGACGATTCGCGGTCTGCTTGCGTCCGTTGCTGCGATGTTGGGGTGTGGTCAAGCGGTGGACGGGCCACCCGGGACGACGGGAACGTTCACGGACAACTACTGCCCTGCTGGTGAGCGATGCTGGAGAACGACGCCGCGCGGCCTCGTCGCGGCCTCGCCGATGGGTTCATTCGCGAGCGGGTCTTCCGGATGGAACGCGAGATTGCGACCCACGGCCGTCGGAGGACAGCAGACCATCGAGTTGCTGCTCGCCGACTACGCCACACTCTTCTCGCGGCCGATCGCAGTTCGAACGGTCGGTGCGGGCATCGTTGCATCTGGCGAGGGTGCGGGGCGCGTCGTTGTTCGCGGCATCGCGGCAGGAACTGGCGTCCTGCGAATCGTCGATGCAGACGACATCGCGCTCTACGGGCGTTTCGAAGTGCCGATCGTCGACGTCGACCGGATCGAGCTGACGATGGTCCCGGAGCACGCGTACGCAGAGACCACCGTTCTGACTTCCGACAGAATGCTGATCGAGCGTGGTGTACATGTTCGGCTCGATCTCGCGCTTCCATTTGGCGGGGCTCGCTGCCCATACAATTGCGCCATCGATGAGAATGCGACGTCGACGTCCAGTTCGCCCGGCGTCGTCCTGGTGGTTCATTCCCCAGCGGCCGCGATTTCCCTCTCGGCCGTGACGCCCGGCGACGCGGTTGTCGACGTTCGCGCATCGACGCTGTCCCGCAGACTCCTCGTGCACGTTGTCTCGAGCGTCGATGCGATCGAGCCCGACCCGAGACCGGAGCCGCTTTTCTATTCGGTGCTCGCGCCCATCCCGCACAACACCCTCGGTGCCATCGTTTGCTTTCGGGCCACGAGCCGGTCCGTCAACGCGATCACCGCGAATTGGGCAATGTCGCCGGACGTGCCGGACGCCGCTTGGCGCCACTTCTCGCGTCCCGAATGCGCGGTCGTAGACAATCGTACCCCACGGCGGTTCGTGCTCACGGTTCGAACGGGCGGGATCGAACGAAGTTTCCCAGTCGAAGTAATATGACGCGCAGGAAGCGCGGCCGACTACCGCGGTGCCGCGCAACTTGACGCCCGTCACCGCCTCGCGCCGCTCGCCGTTCCGTGCGACACCCAGCCGATGAAACTCTCGTTCCGCGGATCGCTTCTCGTGGCGGCGATAGTCGCGGCCGCGTGCAGCGGCACGCCCAACCCGCAAGATGTCGCCGGCACCGACGCGAGCGACGACACGACCACCCCGGACGTCGCCACGATGGATTCAGCCGCAGAATCCGGTCGCGGCGACGCTGACTCCGGCGGAGGCGATTCACAATCCGTGTGGCCCGACGCCGGCGGAATCACGCCGCCCGACTGGGTGCCACTGACCGTTGGCGCAGCCGGGAGTTGCCGCGCATTCACTGCGTGCGGCGGCAACGTGATCGGCGCATGGGACGTTCACGGCGGTTGTTTCGAAATCGACATCGAGTCGGCCGTGGCGAGCTGCCCGGGCGCGCGAGTCACGATGCGAACGGGACGCGGACGGGGCCGAGTCGTTTTCGGCGCGGACGGTTTCGCGCACCGAGTCGCGGACTCGGAGGTCGACGTGAGCATGGTCGTCCCCGAGATCTGCGCGCGGTTCTTCTCGTGCGCGATGTTGCAAGGTGTGCTCTCGCGGACGTTCACGCAGGGCGCATGCACGACCGCCGCGAACGGCGATTGCAACTGCACCGCACGCCAGGTCACGCACATTGATCACAGCGATGCGTACCGCGTGGAAGCCAACGAAATCGTGTCCGTCTCGAGCGGCAAGCGCTGGGAATTCTGCATCCAGAGCAATCTCTTGAGCTACCGCGACACGAGCCCGACGGGACCGCGCGAACCGGGCACCGTCGAGTTGCAACGACGGTAATCGCGATCGCCACCGCGTCGGACGCGACCGTTTGGAGCGACCGTACGGCGCTCGCTCCATCGGCGACGTTCCGCTACGCTCCGCGCGTGGTGCACCGCGCCGTTGTACGTATCGCGCTCGTCGCGACGCTGTCTGCGTGTCGTCGCGCGCCGCCCGAGCCGTCGATCGCGTCGCGCTCGGCACGCGGGGCGGCCGACGATCCGGCGTCGTCCTATCGCCCGGCGCTCGACGAGTCGGGGCGCCGCATCTTCGCTGCGCTTGTCGCGGACGGCGGAGTGGGAGCGGCGGTTGAGCAGGTCGCACGCATCGAAGTGCCCGCGGTGCCCGCACGAATCGACATCGTCGCAGCGAGGGTCGGCGGGAGTTGGACGGTCGCCGCCGTCGAGCGCGATCGTGTGACGCTCGGGCTCGCGGGCGCCGAGCGGATCCTCACGCTGCTCAACGAGTCGCATCGTCCCCCGGCCGCGGTAGACCTCGCGCGAATCGTCGGGGCACTTCACTTCTATCCGTGGCCGACGTTCGATGGTGCGACTTGGTCTCGCACCGGAGAGCAGGTCAACGGGCGGGGAGGATCCCACGTGCCGCAATTCGTCCAACGTTCGGGTGGAACGGGGCGGGCGTTGTTGTTCGAGTTCTGGATCCCAGACGGCAACGCCGGAGCGGGACCGCACATGGCGAACATTCGCGTGACCGACTCGGGACTTCTGATCGACGAAGCACCGCGTCCGGATCGGCGATGAGCGATGGCGCGGGGGACACGACGATCGCGGCGCGAGGGGAGTGCGGATCAGTTGTCGCTGTTTGAAGTGGGAAGCGTCGCGGCGACGGAAACGGGAACGGGAACGGAGGCGGGAGGAGAGGGTGGAGGGCCGTCTGCGGCGTTGGCGGGGCTGGCGTCCCGCGTGCCGCGTGATGTGTATTTCGGTACGAGCTCCTGGTCATTTCCGGGATGGAAAGGCATCGTCTACTCGCAGGCGCGAAGCGAGTCGCAGCTCGCGCGGGAGGGACTGCGGGAGTACGCCCAACACCCGTTGCTGCGCACCGTCGGGATCGACCGCGGGTACTACGCCCCGATTCCAGAACGCGACCTTCGTCGGTACTCCGAGCAGCTGCCACCGGGATTCCCCTGCTGCACAAAAGCGCCGGAAGCGATCACTTCGCCGATCGTGATGGCGCATCGCGGCGCGCGCGGAGGCGAACCGAACCCTGACTTTCTTTCGTTCGAGCGGTTCCAGGACACGATGCTCGGGCCGTTCGCGCGAGCCTTTCGCGGCAACGCGGGGCCGTTCATTCTCGAATTCCCTCCCGTGCCGGCGGCAAACCGGGTCGCGCCCGACGCATTCGCGGAGCGGCTCGACGCGTTTCTCGAGCGGCTCCCACGCGATTTCACATACGTCGTTGAACTGCGCGACCGACGACTGCTCACCCGCGCCTACCAACGCGTGATTGCGCGCCACCGCGTGGGTCATACGTACAACTACTGGACCGCGATGCCGCTGCCCGCCGCGCAGCTCGCGATCGTACCGATCGACACGGGACCGTGTGCCGTCGTGCGACTGCTCCTCCGACCCGGAACGAAGTACGTCGATCGCAAAGACGACTTCGCGCCGTTCGACAAGCTCATGGCGCCCGACGCCGCCATGCGCCAGGACGTGCTCCAGCTCATCTTGTCGTCGCTCGGATCGAAAATCCCCATCTACATCTTGGTCAACAACAAAGCCGAGGGCAGCGCGCCGCTGACCATCCGCGCACTCGCAGAATTGCTCGTCGACCGAGCGCCGTCCGTGAGTTGACCGCCCCATCCAATCCGCAACTTCCCACCGATTCCCATTTCGCACTACGCTCCGCACCCATGCCGACGACCCTCGCTGCCTCCGACGATCCGATGTTCGGACTGCTACGCGTGATCCGCGACGACGGCTCGCTGGATCCGACGTTGGGGTCGTTGCTTTCCGACCCGTTGATCTCCGCGATCTACCGCCAGATGCGTCGACTCCGAACTCTCGACGAGCGCATGCTGGTGATTCAGCGTCAGGGACGCATCGGGTTCTACGGCGAGTCGAAGGGCCAGGAGGCGACGCCGATCGCGACGGCGTTCGCGATCGAAAAGGACGACTGGGTGTTTCCCGCGCTGCGCGAAGGCTCGGCGATGCTCGCGCGCGGATTTCCGCTCGACCGGTTCGTCGCGCAGTGCTTCGGCAACTCCGTCGACGTGCTCAAGGGCCGGCAGATGCCGAGCCACTACTCGGGGCGTGCCGTCAACCAAGTATCCTGGTCGAGCTGCATCGGTCCGCAGATTCCGCAGGCCGTTGGGTGTGCATGGGCGATGAAAATGCAGAAGAAGAACTCCATCGCGGTGGGGTTCATGGGCGACGGCGCGACGAGTCAGCCCGACTTTCACAACGCGATGAACTTTGCTTCGGTGTTCAAAGTCCCCGTCGTGTTGATCTGCCAGAACAACCACTGGTCGATTTCTGTGCCGAGCCGAAAACAGTCGGCGTCGCCGACGTTCGCAGCAAAGGCAGTCGCATACGGAATGCCCGGCGTCCGCGTCGACGGCAACGACGCGCTGGCCGTGTACCACGTCGTGCGGGAAGCCGCGGCGCGTGCGCGCGCGGGCGGCGGGCCGACGTTCATCGAGAGCGTGACGTATCGTATGGGGGCGCACTCGTCGTCCGACGATCCGACGCGGTACCGGTCGCAAGACGAAGTAGACGCGTGGGCGAAGAAGGATCCCGTCGACCGCATGCGTCGAGTCATGCTGCAGCGCGGGTTGCTCGACGACGCGCGCGAGGCAGCGCTCGTTGCGGAACTCGACGCCGAGGTGAAAGCGGCCATCGCGGCGGTCGAACAGGCGCCGGCGCCCGACCGCGGGACGATGTTCGACGATGTGTTCGCCGTGGCCCCGCCGCATCTCGAAGCGCAGCGAGCCGCATCCGCATCCGGGAGTTAACTTTTTAACTTTTTAACTTTCGCGCACGTGGAGGCCCGCCGGCCCGGCCCCGCTCCCGCGCTCTCTCGCTCGCGGGTCCGTCACCCGGCGAGCACCCGAAGCCCCGTTGACTCGCCGCGACAGAGCCGCGCGACGCTCGCGACCACTGCGTCGCGTTCTGGATCGTTCGCCGAGTCCCAGCGCGTGAGCTTCGACGCCGCCGGCGACGAGATCCCGAAAAATGCCGCCATCTCCGCCGCCGTTCGACCCAAGTGCCGTGTCGCCGCGATGAGCGCTACGCGCCGCGCCTCCACGACCCGGCGGACGCGTGTGGGCCGTGACAGTTCCGAGAGCGAAACGCCGATGATCGCCGCCGCGTGGCGCGCAACCTCGCGCAAGTCGCCCTCGTACCGCTCCCGCACGACCGCGCCGCTGCGGACGTGCACTGGCGACTCGAGCCGCGCGCCCGCGTCGCCGCCGTCCCTCGCCGCGACGAGCGTCCCATGCGCAACGCGCACCGTGGTCCCGAGTGCGCTCCGCGCCGCGCGCCCCATCGCTGCCGTGTCAATCTCGCCGAACACGTCCTCCCGGCGTTCGCCGGAGCGCCGCAGCACCGACTCGCCGAACGCTCGCCGGCCCGCCGCGGTCTGCTCGAAACCCGCGATCGCCAGCGCCCGCCCGACGTCGAGCCACCGCGGGGCCGTGCCGCCGCGGACGAACGCGCCGTGCGACGTCCATCGCGACCGACGGGCGTCTGCAACCACGCCGGCTCGCACGGGGTTGTTGTGCACGTACGCAAGCACGCGTCCCATGGCTTCCGGCGGAAACGTCACCGAGTACGGTTCGTTCGCGAAAACCGACCCGAGCCCGCCGCGCACGCCGTTGATCCACCGTGCGATCGGGCCGTGGAGCGAGGCGAACACCGTCTCGAACGGGGCGCCGCCTGCCTCGACGACGACATGCACGTGAGAACTCATAAGTGCGTAGCCGAACACCCGCCAGTCGCGCCGCACCGTCGCGTCGCCGAGCCGCCGGAGGTACTGCTCGCGCACCCCCGGCAGGTCGAGCAAGTACGCGCGGTCGACGCAGTTGGCGACGACATGGAGCAGGTCGCCGCGAGAGACGTTGCGTACGAGAGTCACGATCCCATGATCGTGCGTTCGGACGCGGTGGTTGCGTTGGACCGACGCGGCAAAAGTTAAAAAGTTAAAAAGTTAAGTCCCGGATGCACGCTCAGCGGTTCAACACGTGGATCGCTTCGCCGATCGCCGCCTTTGCGGCTTCCATCACCGACTCGCCCAAGGTCGGGTGCGGGTGGATCGTCAGCGCCACGTCGTCGACGTACGCGTCCATCTCCAGCGCCAGTGCCGCTTCGGAGATCAGGTCCGATGCCTCCGGCCCCACGATGTGCACGCCCACGATCCGATAGTCGTGTTTGTCCTTGCCGCTCTTCTCCGCAATCACCTTCACGAAACCGTCGGTTTCCATGACCGCCATCGCCCGCCCGCTCGCCGCGAACGGGAACTTCCCCACGACGACGTCCATGCCCTTCGCCTTGGCCTCGTGTTCGAACAGCCCCGCACTCGCGATCTCCGGGTGCGTGAACGTCGCGGCCGGAATGCACCGCCAATCGCGCGCCGACTTGTGCCCCGCGATGACTTCCGCCGCGATCTCGCCCTCCTTCGAAGCCTTGTGCGCCAGGTACGGCACGCCGGCGACGTCGCCGATCGCGAAGACGTGCTTCACGTTCGTGCGGCACTCCTCGTCGATGATCACGTGCCCCTTCTTGTCCAGCGCGACGCCCACCTTGTCGAGTCCCACGACGTCGCTGTTCGGCTTCATGCCCACCGCCACCATGCACACGTCGCACTCGATGACGTTGGTCTTGCCGTCGGTCTCGACGGTCACACGAAGCGAGCCGTCGCTCTGCTCCTCGCAGCTCTTCGCCTTCGTGTTCGTCAGGAACTCGACGCCCGACTTGCCCATCGCCTTGGTCACGGGAACCACGAGATCCGGATCCATCGTCGCCAGCACCGACGGCAGGAACTCGACGATCGTCGTCTTCACTCCGAGCTTTGAATACACCCCGCCGAGTTCGAGGCCGATGATTCCGCCGCCGATGATCACCATGCGCTTGGGCAGCGGGTGGAGGCTCACGGCTTCTTTCGACGAGATCACCTTCTTCCCGTCGAACTTGAACCCGGGAATCTCGATCGGCCGCGATCCGGTCGCTACGATGATGCCTTTGGTCGCCTCGACGCGCGTGACGCCTTCGGAACCCGTGACCTCGAGCACGTTCGCGCCGACGAACGTCGCGTTGCCCATCATCACTTCCGCGCCGTTGCCTCGGCACAGACCCTTCACGCCCGTTGTAAGCTTCGTGACGATTCCGGATTTCCAGGACTGCAGCTTCGCCGAGTCGATGCTCGCTTCTTTCACGACGATGCCCATCGTGTTGGCGTGCTGCAGTTTCTCGTAGAAGTTCGCGGCAGCGATCAGGGCCTTCGATGGGATGCATCCCCAGTTCAGGCACACGCCGCCAACCGATTCCTTCTCGAGCATCAGCGTCTTCTGCTTCAACTGTCCGAGCCGAATGGCGGCAACGTAGCCGCCGGGTCCGCTGCCGATGACGATCGCGTCGTAGGTTTTCGTCGTGGTCATTGTGGGTTTCCCGCGGGTTCTCTATCACGCCGTACGGCGGGGACATAAGGCCGATGTAACGGTCCGGCAACGACGGGCCGCGTTGCGTGGACGTTCTGTTTCCCCGGACTCCCTCCAGCGACCCGCACGCGCTATCTTCCGCACCTGCGTCGCGTTGCGAGCGCCCGGCCGCCCGCACACGCGCACGCAGAGAGCCACGCCGTGTCATTCGACCTTGAGATCCATCCATCCACGCAGCGGTCCGGCGCAACGGTCGACCTCACGGCGTTGGCACTGCGGCTCCCGGAACGCGTTGGCAGTGCGACGCCGGCGGTGGCGCACGGCACCCGCATCGCTTTTCCCGGATCGGTCGGATTCTCGATCGAACAGACGCCGCGCGGCCTCGTGCTGTCGGCGGGTGCGGACCGCACGGAGCGCGACGAGCATGCGATGGCGTTCGCCGCGGTCGACCTCGCGGGTCCCACGGGCGAAGTGTTCGATCGCCACACCGCGAGGACGTGGGCGGCGGAGTTGCTCTTGCGCTGGCTCGTCGTGGCGCCGCCGTTGTCAGGCCGGGCGCTCGCGCTCAATGAAGAGCGAATTCGGCGCGTGCGAACGCCGACGGCGCTCGCGGATTTGGCCGCCAGCGTGAAACGACTCGCCGCGCATGTCGTCACGTTGCCCGAGCGCGACGCGCTCCGGACGCGCGTCGTGGAAGAGCTGAACGTGATCGCGTCTCGGCCGGCATGCGTGTGGACAGTCGCGCCGGCGCTGGCAGCGCTCGGGGACTTCGAGAGACTCGAGTCGATGTTGTACACCGTGCCGCCCGAGGGGACGCCGCACGCACTCGAGATCGTCGCGGACGTTGGCGCACCGGCGTTGCCGTTGCTCGCCCGCGCGCTCGACGATCCCGATCCCAATCATCGGCGAATCGCCGCGGCGACGCTCCATCGTGTGCGCGACGCGGAGGTGCTGCCGTTGGTCGTTCGCGCGCTCGACGACAAGCGCGCGACGGTGCGCGAAGCGGTGCTGGTGAGTGTGTTCGAAGCCGTATTGGCACTACCCGAGGCCTCGCGAATGCTGGCGCCGACGCTCGAGCGACTGACGCACGACCCGCACGCGGGAGTTCGGCGGCGCGCGAGGGAACTTGCCGCCGCGAACGAGCCCCGCTCACGCCCACAGACCGAGCGTGACAAAAGTTAAAAAGTTAAAAAGTTAAGTCCCGGTTGTCGGGAACGCGGCGAGTTCCATTGCGTCGATCCAGGCGCGCGGGAGGGCACGGACGCCTTCGGTGCGTGCGCGCGATGCGATGGCCGGCAGGGAATCGATGCGAGAGAACGGGTCGAGCGCGCCGAGGATGGCGTCGCGGACGCGAGTGGCTTCGATTTCGTCGACGACCAGGCCGAGCGCCGCGTCGCGGTGCGCACGAACATAGCGCTCGAACAAGCTTCCGCCGGCGACCGTCCGCAGCCATACGCGAGCGAAGTCGATCATGCCGCTGCCGGGCAGCACGCGCCCGGCGACCCAGCGCACCGTGCGCCCCGCAATGCCGTGAACGGACGATGGCGGGTCGAGTTCGACGAGCGCTCGACGTGCACTGCCCGTCAGCGTGACCCCCGCGTCGTGGGCGATTTGTTCGAACATCACGCCGCGCACGAAGCGGGCAGTGTACGAATCGACGAGGGGTGGGAGCACGCGTCGGGCGCCGGCCGCGAGCGCGCTCATGCCAACGATCGAGCGAAGTCCGCGGGAAGCCGTCGGACCCGGACGTGGCGCGGCGCCGCGTGGGTTGCGCGGCGCGTCGCTCATCGGGTGTGCGGCGGTGCAGGACGGGGCCGACCCGCTGTCGGCGCGACGGGTGTGCGTGGCGCGACGGGGACCGCGCCGCGCCCGCGCGGGGCACCAGCGCCGTGCGAACCCGAAGGTGCAGCGCCCGGGTCGCTCGCAGGATCCGTGGAGTCGGTCGAAGGCGTCGTGTACTTTCGCACGATCATCAAGGCAAGCGCCGTGAGCACGACGGCGACGACCACCGCCGGGATCGGTGAACGCTTCTTCGGGGCCGCGCCGCGCTCGGACGCACGACCCGCGTCGCGGCCGGCGTCGCGCGACGGAACCTGTTGACGGCGCTGCGCCGCAGCGGAACTTGCCAGCCCCGACGACGACGTGCTCGATGTCGCACCGGCGCGAAACGCCTTTGCGAGCGCCCCCGCGAACTCGCCTGCCGTGGCGAATCGCTCGTGCTTGCGACGCGCGAGTCCTTGCGCGAACACGGCGTCGACGGCCGGCGGCAGCGTATGCACGAACTTCGATGGCGGCGGCGCGGTCTCGTTGGCAACAGCGTACGAAACCGCGACGGCGTCGTCGCCGGGGAACGGTCGGATGCCACACAGCGCTTCGAACATCACGGCGGTCATCGAGAACACGTCGCCGGCAACGCTGTACTCGCCACGAGTGATGGCCTCGGGCGACGCGTAGGCTGGCGTTCCGAGAAACTGCCCCTCGCGGGTCAGTGCCGCATCCGGCACGCGAGCGATGCCGAAGTCCGTGAGTTTCACCCCGCCGCCGGGTGCTGCCGGCGCGCTGGCGGTGCTCAGGGGAGCCAACAGGATGTTGTCCGGCTTGATGTCGCGATGAATGATTCCCGCGTCGTGCAACGCGTCGAGCGCCGAGCCGATGCCCTTGGCCACGACGAGCAACTCGTCGGGTGGAAGTGTTCCTTCCTCCAACCGCTTTCGCAGCGTGCGGCCCGGAATGTATTCGTACACGAGGTAGGGCCCGAGTTCGGGGTCCACGCCTGCGTCGTAGACTGCCACGACGTTCGGGTGCATGAACCGCGCGGCGGCCCGAGCCTCATTGCGGAATCGCGCGATGTACGCGTCGCGTGCGCCACCGGCGGCCTCGAGGCGCAACACCTTGATCGCCACGTCGCGGCCGAGCTCCGGGTCTGCCGCGAGATACACCCGACCCATCGTCCCTTCGCCGAGCAGTCGCGCGACGCGGTAGCGACCGATGTTGCGCAACGTCCCCGCGGCCGCACGCTTCGCGCCCGGGTCATCCACTCGTGCGCTTCCTGATCCTGCCGCCTGCATCGTCCGCGTCCGCCGCCGTCCGTCCCACCATTCCCGCGCGCCGCTCCGCGGCCCGGGTCGTTGCCGTGCAATCTACTCGGGCGCCGCAGCTACGTCGAGCAACGCGCGCAGTTCGTCGCCGGCGACGTCGACCCCGAACCACTCTCGAAGCGCGAACGCGGACTGCCAGGTCAGCATTCCGAGGCCGTCGATGCACGAATGGCCCGCAGATCGCGCTCCCGCGAGCCACGCGGTCTCCCGCGGTGCGTACACCAGATCCATGGCGAAACTGCCGCGCGCCATGAATCCAACGCCGGCGCGCGCTGCGTCAAAGGCGTCCTCGTCCGGTCGCGGCGCTCGAGCCCCCGCGACGACCGACGACGTCATCCCGACGGACGTCGCCTGGACGGCGATCGATGCGCTTCGAAACGCCTCGCGAACACGGGCGAAGTCGTCGAGCGAGTGACACGTGCCGCCGACGATGGCCGCGACGAGTGCGGCTTCGGATTCGCGCCGCGCGAGTACAGTGACCGACGCTCCGGCGTCGGCAAGCCCGACGGCCGCCGCTCGACCAGCGCCTCCGGCACCGACGACCACCGCCCGCGCATCTCGCGTCTCGCAACCGCCCACGCGCAGCGCTTGCACCAACGCGGGCGCGTCTGTGTTCCGCGCATGCACGCGACCGCTCGCGAATGTCAGGACGTTCGCGGCTCCCACACGACGTGCGAGTGGATCGACGACGTCCGCGAGGTTGAGCACTGCGCGTTTGTGCGGAGCCGTCACGTTGGCGCCGCGTGCGCCGAGCGAGGTGAGTCCACGGACGGCACTCGGGAGCATCGTTGGCGGCACGTCGAACGCCGTGTACACGGCGTCGATGGCGTAGCGCGAAAACGCCCGCGTGAGCATCGCCGGCGAGAGCGAGTGCGCGACCGGATGCCCAAGCAACGCAATCAGTTGCGTCGCGGCCGTCGTCACGAGCGCGTGCCCCGGCGGCGTGGCCCAGGCCGTGCGTCGAGCGCGGCGTCGGGGGCGCGCACGTCCGGCGGGCTCACGTCGGGCGCGCGTACGTCGAGCACCGTGGCGGTCAGGGCGCCGCGGTGCAGACGAACGTCGATGGTGCCACCCGCGCGCACTTCGTCAGAACGCGTGAGCGCCTTGCCGTTGGCGAGCACGACACTGTATCCGCGCGAGAGAATGGCCAGCGGCGAGAGCGCATCGAGACGTGCGGTCGCGGTTCGCAGCGACCACGTACGCGCGTCGACGATGCGACGCAGCGCGGGCGACACGAGCGCGCCAAGCGTGGAGAGCGTTCGTTCGCGTTCGCCGAGCAGTGCACGTACGCCGGGCGTGAGCCGCTGCCGGAGAGTAACGAGTCGCGCACGATCGCCGGAAAGCCGAACGCGTGGGTGCGCGCGGTCGAGCCGGCTGCGCAGGTCGGTCAGGGCGCGCGTGCGCACCGTCGTCGTGCGGCGCAGCGCGGATTCCATCCGTCGGAGGCCCTCGTCGAGTTCCTGCCGGACGTTCTCCGTGAGTCGCCGCGGATCGGCAAGTCGCTTTTCGAAACGCGCCAGTGCCACGCGACCGGAGTTCACGCGAGCGCGCATCGCGTGGCGCAATCGTGCACCGTGGCCCGCGATCTCCTCGGCGACGGCATCGTGTTCGGGCACGGCGAGTTCGGCTGCGTTGCTCGGCGTCGACGCGCGCACGTCCGCGGCGAGGTCCGCGATCGTGTGATCGATCTCGTGGCCGATGGCTGCGATCACCGGCACGCGACACGCCACGATCGCTCGCGCGACCGACTCGTCGTTGAACGCGGCGAGGTCGTCGGCTGCCCCACCGCCCCGTCCGATGATGACGACGTCGACTTCCCGATCGCGCTGAATCGCGAGGAGCGCCGCGACAATCCGCGCGGGAGCGTCGGCGCCCTGCACGAGCGTGTCGGCCACGACGATTCGCGCCGGCCAGCGGCGGTGCATCACCCGACAGATGTCGGCGAACGCAGCGCTGTTCCGGGCGGTCACCACGCCGACGGCGCGCGGAAAGCGTGGCAGCGCACGCTTGCGCTCGGGAGCGAAGAGGCCCTCGGCGGCGAGCTTGCGTTTCAACGCTTCGAGCGCCGCGGCTTGCGCGCCGGCACCGGCCGCGAGGGCCGTGTCGACGATCAGCTGGAACTGTCCGCGCGCCGGATAGATCGAAGCGCGGGCACGCACCAAGAGTCGCTCGCCATCGCGCAGCGTCGCGTTCGTTCGCGCGAGCGTGCCTTTGAACAGGCAGCAGGACACGCGCGCGTTCTCACGGTCGTCCTTGAGGTCGAAGTACGCGTGTCCCAGAGAGCTGAGTTTGTATCCAGCGATCTCGCCTTCGATCCACACCGCCGCAAACTCTTCTTCGAGTTGCGCTTTGACGATGCGATTGAACTCGCCAACGGTCAGCGGCTTCGGCTGCGCTTCGACGATCCGGGCAGAGGGTTCACGCACGACGGGGCGCGAGCGTACCAGTTGAGCAACCGACCCGGCGATGGGACGCCACCCCGGGCCACGCCTTGCGCGAAACCGTGTAGCATCCACCGGTTGGCGCGACGCCAATGCGCCCACCAACGCGGCACGACATGGCACAGTCCGGAGCGGCAGCACCATGAAAACACTCGCGAATTCGCTGGCCCGTCGATTGCTCATCCAACGTGTCATGACCCCCGAGACTCGCTCACTCCCCTGGTTGGCCGGACTTCTGATCGCCAGCGCCGCTTCCCTTGTGCCTCGGCCGGCGCAGGCGTGTGGCGGCTGTTTCGGTCCCGTTGACACGCAGCAAGTGATCACCGACCACCGCATGGTCATGGCCATCCACGCCAACGAAGCGATCTTGTGGGATCAGGTTCGCTACTCGGGCCGCCCGGAGGACTTCTCGTGGGTGCTGCCGGTTTCGGGCGACGTTCGTGTCGAGGTCGCGTCCGGTGAGTTCTTCGACGCGCTCGACGCGCAAACGGCGGTGCAAGTCTCGGGTCCGATCCCGCCGAGCTGTTCGAACTCGGGCTTCGGTCGCGGTTTCGGCGCGCCGTCGTTGAGCGCGCGGTCCGACGCGGGCGCACAAGACGAAAGCAGTGTCACCGTGCTTCGCACGGAAGTCGTCGGCCCGTACCAGACGGTGATTCTCCGGTCGAGCGACAGCAATGCGCTCGTCACGTGGCTGCGCTCGAACAACTATGCGATCCCCGCCGCGATCATGCCGACGATCGAGTGGTACACGCAGCGCCACATGGACTTCGTCGCGTTGCGACTGAACCCCGGCGAGGGCGTCAACGCGATGCAACCGATTCGCATTCGGTACAATTCGATGAACGTCGTGTTGCCGCTGCGCATGGTCGCAGCCGGAATCGCGGACAAGGTCGGGATTCTGCTCTGGGTGTTCGGTACCGGACGTTGGGAAGCCGCGAATTTCACGAACGCGACGGTGAACTCGGCCGACCTTTCGTGGAACTACAACACCAACCGCAGCGACTATCCCGACGTCTTCGCTGCGACGATCCGCAATCGCGGCGGGCGCGTGTGGATCACGGAATACGCCCAAGGCGCGTCCAACCTCGGGTATCGATTCACGTACGATACCACCGCGCCCGGTCGAGACGACTGGATGCTCGCGACGGAGAACAACGCGTCGGGAGCGTGGATCACGCGGATGCGCACGGATCTGCTCGCGCAATACCTCGACAACGATCTGCTGCTCCAAGCCTCGGGGACGTCGGCAGGAGTGTCCAACCGGCTTCGCACGACGCACGTCATCGGAACGGCGCCGCAGCCCGTGTGTTCACCCGACCGCTCGCCGGGTCTCGGCGGCGGTGGCGGCGCAGGCTTCGTCTGCGCAGCACGACCCGGACGCACCGGGGCTACTGGAGGCATGCTGCTGATCGCGTGCATCGGCGGCGCGAGCGCAATGGCGTCGCGACGTCGTTCACGACCGCCGACGCGTTGAGCAATTCGACGCCGGACCGCTCGAGACGGCACTTCCGAAGCGCGGCACTTCCGAAGCGGTGCGACTGCCTAGCCATTGCAATTGGTTCGCGAGGGAACTATGTCCGAACGACATGCCCGGCGACCTGCTTGACCGTCGTTTCATTGCAGTGATCGGCAAAGGCGGTACCGGCAAGACGATGGTGTCCGCGGCCCTTGCGCTCCGTGCGGCCGCGAGTGGCAAACGCGTCCTCGTCGCCATGGCGCAGGCGCAGGAACGCATTTCCGCGATGCTGGAGACGGAGAAGGTCGGCAGCCGCAACCAGAACATTCTGGCGAACATCGACGCGGTGAATCTCGATCCCGACGTGTGTTTGGAAGAGTACGGGATCATGATCTTGCGAATCCGCGCGCTGTACAAAGCCGTGATGGACAATCGCCTGGTGAAAGGCTTCTTGCGCGCCGTACCGGGAATGGACGCGTGGTCGATGCTGGGCAAAGTGCTCTATCACGCCAAGGAAATGGAGGACGGTCGCAAGCGGTACGACCTGGTCATCCTCGACGCGCCGGCGACCGGTCATGGGCTGTCGATGTTGAAAGTCCCCCAGGTGATCGTCGACGTCGCTCCGCCGGGACTGCTGCGACGTGAAGCCGACGACGGAATCGCAACGCTGCGCGATCCTCGTGCGACGGCCGCGGTCGTCGTGACGCTGCCCGAGGAAATGCCGACGGCGGAGACCGAGGAACTCGTCGCGCGTCTCGAGAAGGAAGTCGGGATTCGCGCGTCGCTTCTCGTCGTCAACCAAGTGCTCGCGCCGCTGTTCGTCTCGCGGGCGGGTGCCGCGACAAAGGCTGCACACGCGCTGGAGGCGGTTGGCCCGTTCGCCCCCCTCGGTCGCGCCGCACGGTCACGGCTGACGCGCGAGGGGATCCAGTCGACGATGTTGCAACGCTTGACGAAACTCGGGCTGCCGACCATCGAACTTCCCATGCTGGCCGTCGAACGACTGAACCGCGGGCACGTCGAGCAGATGTCCAAGCGGCTGATTGCGTCGTAGCGAATCGCCGGTAGACGCGACGCACGTACCGAGGCGAAGCTCCGGTGCATGCGCGAAATCGTGATGCCAGGCGACAAGAAGAACGCCCTCGGTACCGCTCTTCTGCGGTGGCTGTTCGAACAGCTCGAACGCGCCGCGCGTGAGCCCGTGCTGCTCACCGGCGCCGGCGACGCATTCAGTGCGGGGCTTGATCTGCGTGAAATCGCATCGCTCGACGCGGCGGGCCTGACGGCGTACCTCGAACTGCTCGAGCGGGTCGTCGCGCGACTGTGGGTGCATCCGGGGCCGACGGTCGCGGCCGTCAACGGTCACGCCATCGCGGGCGGCTGCGTGCTTGCGTTGTGCTGCGATCATCGCGTTGCGTCCGAGAACCCGCGACTCAAGATCGGCCTGAACGAAGTGGCGCTCGGCGTGCGCTTCCCGCCCCGGGTGCTCTCGATCGTCACCGCGCGGGTGCCCGCTCACGCCGTCGGGCCGGTGCTCTTCGGGGGGAGGCTGTTTTCTCCCAACGACGCGCTCGGCATGGGGCTCGTCGATGAAGTCTCCGCGGACGTCGGAACGACGGCCCGCGCGCGGCTCGCGGAACTCTCGCGACATCCGCCCGACGGATACGCGGCGCTGAAAGCGGACATGCGCGGCGCGCGGGTCGAATGGTCCGCCGACGAACGCGTGACGTTCCTGCGCGACGTGCTCCCCGCGTGGACGGCGCCGGAAACGCGCGCGAGGATCGAGGCGGTGCTGAAACGGTAGCGCCCTGAGGCGAACCTTACAACGGAATGTTCGCGTGCTTCTTCGACGGATTGCTCTGGCGCTTCGTCTTGAGAAGTTCGAGCGCGCGTGCGACGCGATGGCGAGTCGTCCGCGGGTGAATCACCTCGTCGATGAACCCAAGCTCGGCGGCTTTGAACGGATTCGCGAACTTCGCGCGATAGTCGTCGGCGAACGCGGCCTTGGCCTTCGCGGGGTCGGCGGCGGCATCGATCTCTTTTCGATAGATGATGTTCACCGCGCCGTCGGGACCCATCACCGCGATCTCGGCCGTCGGGAAAGCGAGATTGATGTCCGCACGGATGTGTTTGCTCGCCATCACATCGTACGCGCCGCCGTAGGCCTTGCGTGTGATCACGGTGACCTTGGGCACGGTCGATTCCGCGAACGCAAACAGCAGCTTCGCGCCGTGCGTGATGATCCCGCCGTGCTCTTGGTCCGTGCCCGGCAGGAAACCCGGCACGTCGACGAACGTGAGCAGGGGGATGTTGAAACAGTCGCAAAAGCGCACGAACCGCGCGGCCTTCACGCTCGCGTCGATGTCCAGGCAGCCGGCGAGGACACTCGGCTGGTTCGCGACGACGCCGACCGTGCGTCCGCCCACCCGCGCGAACGCACACACGATGTTCATCGCGAAGGACGGCTGCACTTCGAGAATCGTCCCGTGGTCGACGACCGCGGTGATCACGTCCTTGATGTCGTACGGACGGTTCGACTCGATGGGAATCAACGTGTCGAGCTGCGGCGCCTCGCGATCGATCGGGTCGTCGCAGGGGATGGTCGGTGGATCCTCCGTGTTGTTCGCAGGGAGATAGGAGAGCAGCTCACGCAACGTGTGCAGCGCCGCGCGATCGTCCGCGGCCGTGAAGTGCGCGACGCCCGATCGCACGCTGTGCGCCGACGCGCCGCCGAGGTCTTCCTTGGTGACGTCTTCGTGCGTGACGGTCTTGATCACGTCGGGCCCGGTGATGAACATGTAGCTGGAGCCTTCGACCATCAGAATGAAGTCGGTGATCGCCGGGGAGTACACTGCGCCGCCCGCGCACGGCCCCATGATCGCGCTCAACTGCGGCACCACGCCCGACGCGAGCGTGTTCCGCAAGAAGATGTCCGCGTAGCCCGCGAGCGACTCGACGCCCTCCTGGATTCTCGCTCCGCCCGAATCGTTGAGCCCGACGACCGGCGCGCCGACCTTCATCGCGAGGTCCATCACTTTGCAGATCTTCGCGGCGTACGCTCCCGACAGTGATCCGCCAAATACGGTGAAGTCCTGTGCGAAGACGAACACGTTGCGCCCGTCGACGTTTCCATAGCCCGTGATCACGCCGTCGCCCGGAACGCGCTGCTTCTCCATTCCAAAATCCGTGCATCGATGCATCACGAGGCGGTCGATCTCGACGAACGTTCCGGGGTCGAGCAACAGATCGACGCGTTCGCGCGCGGTCAGCTTGCCTGCCGCGTGTTGCTTCTCCACGCGTTGCGCGCCTCCGCCGGCGAGCGCTTGCGCATTCAGGTCTTCGAGTCGCTGCAACACGTCTTCGCGCGTGGACATGCACTGCGGGTATCACGCGACGCCCGCGCCGAAAATGGGAAATGGCACGGCGGACTCCACCGCCCAGCGAGCGACGCTCAAACGCGGCTGCGGCCGTCGTCGGTACGTTCGAGCCACGGCGAGACGCTTCGTGCGCGAGGCGGCACGGGCGTTCTCGTCGCACGTTGCAAGAGCAGGGTCATCAGCAGACCCGACGCGAATCCGCCCACGTGCGCCCAATACGCGACGCCCGAGTGCTCGCCGATGCCGAGTGTCATCACGCCCGAGAAGAATTGGAGGCCAAACCAAAACGCGACCAGCACGAACGCCGGCAGTTCGACGACGGGGAAGAAGATCACGAGCGGGACGACGATCGACACCCGCGCCCTCGGCGCCAGAACGACGCTCGCGGCCATCACACCCGCGATCGCTCCAGACGCGCCGACGACGGGTTGCATGGACGCCGGATCTGCGACCCATTGCGTGGCCGTCGCGAGCAGCCCCGATACGACGTACAGCACGAAGAGCCGCACGTGACCGAGCCGGCCCTCGGCGCTGTCGCCGAACACGCGCAGAAACAGCATGTTGCCGACGATGTGCAGCAGTCCTGCGTGCATGAACAGCGACGTAAGCGGCGTCACGAACAGTCGAGGGTCGACTTCGCGGTCGAGCAGCGCCGTCCACCGGGCGGGAACGAATCCGAACTCGAGAAACAACGAACGTTGCGCACCGCTCGGAAGCGTGACTTCGAACACGAACGCCACGACGCAGGCGAGCATCAGCGTCCAGGTCACCCAGGGCGTCGAACGCGACTCGTCGCTGCTTCGAATGGGTATCATCGCCCCGCGGCGGAACCATGGGACGTCCCGGTCCGCGGCGCAAGCCACCCGCGTGTTTCCCACGGGCGCGCTCAGGGGATGCGACGCAGCCGGTCGCGGTAGGTCGAACGCGCGAGGCCCACGGCCGCGGCGGCGCGGGTGAGATTGCCGCCGAACGACTCGAGCAGCGCGTGCAATTGATCCGCGTCGAAGTCGTCGACCCGCTCGCTGGACGTACTGTCCGATCCCGCCGTCGGCCGGATCTCGGACGTGCGACCGGGTGGACGGCGCGAATCGTCGGCGTCGGGCCGCGCCAGCCACTCCTCGTCGCCGGGCTGCCCGATGATCAAATGTTCCGCCCCGATTCGCTCCGTCTCCGTCTCGTACGCGGCGCGACGAAGCACTGCGAGCAGCTCTCGAACGTTGCCCGGCCACGGGTAGCGGAGCAGCGCCGCGATCGCGACGTCGTCCAAGTGACGGACGCGTCCGCTTTCGCGTGCGATCCTCGCGAGCAGGTGCCGCGCGAGAACGCCGACGTCGGCGGGCCGTTCCCGGAGCGGCGGGAGCGCGACGCGCAGTACGTCCAGACGGTAGAGAAGATCGAACCGAAACATCCCGGCGGTGGCGTGCGCACCCAGGTCGCGATGGGTCGCACACACGATGCGAACATCGACACGAACCGTGCCCGTGCCCCCGATGCGTCGGACTTCGCGCGTCTCGAGAACGCGAAGCAGTTTCGCTTGTTGTGCCAGTGGAAGTTCACCGATCTCGTCGAGAAACAGCGTGCCCCCGTGCGCTTCTTCGAACACGCCGCTGCGTCGGATCGCCGCTCCCGTGAACGCGCCGCGCTCGTGACCGAACAATTCGGACTCGACGAGGTCCGGCGCGATGGACGCGGCGTTGATCGCAACAAATGGGCCGCGTACGCGAGACGAACGGCGATGAACCAATCGCGCGACGAGTTCCTTGCCGGCGCCCGTCTCGCCGCGCACGAGCACGGGATAATCCGACCCGGCGAACCTCGCGATTGCGTCGCGCACCGCCATCATCCCAACGGAATCTCCGATCAGCACGACATCGTCGGCGCCGTCGGACCCGCCGGAGCTACCCAACGCGCCGAACGCGTTCGAGTCGTCGCGCTCCGCCTCGCAGACAATTCGCGTGCGACCCAACTCGATTGCCACGCCCGGCGTCACGGTCGCCGACGCGACGCGCACTGCGCCGACGAAGGTGCCGTTGGTACTCCCGAGATCGTGGATCTCCCAGCGCCCGCCCGCCGCAATCACGCGGCAGTGTGCGGCGCTGACGGCTCGGTCCACGAGCACGACGTCGCAGCGCGGGTTGCTACCGATCGTGAGCGGGCGCGATCCGAGCGGGACACGCCGCCCGTCGGGAAAGGCCAGAACCGGTCGCACGGAGTTGGGGCGCGAGAACTGCTCGGTCGTGGGCGTCTCGCTGGGCATGAACGTCGCCTCCTGGTGGCGGGACGACGGAGTGATCGTGCTGTCTGCGCGCGGGGTTGCGTCGAACGTGGTGTTTCGGAGGCGAATCAGCCGGGCGAGAACGACCGAATGGCGCGCTCGAGTTCCGGTCGCGCGCGGTCGAACGGACCGTGCGCGCCACCCGTCTCGATGACGTAGACCTGCGCGTGCGTCACGAAGACGGCGATCCAATACCGATGCCCCGTCGCCGCGTCGCCCACGACGTATTCCAGTCGCCGTCCGGCGAGACCGGCGGTCGTGTGCACTTCCGCGGTCGCAATCCCAACGTAGTTCGCGTCGGCACGGACGGTGCGGTCGATCGCTTCGCTCCAGAACGCGAGAGATCCCTCGACGCGATTGGGCTGTGCGCGGACGGCCAGCACGACGCCGTCCGCCGAGACCGAGCGAAGTTGATAGTTCGGCGCCTGGTCGGGCAACCGTGCGAAGCCGTCGGGAGTGCGAAGACGAAGCGAGCCGCAACCCGAGGACGCGACGGCAAGCAGCGCGAGCGAAGCGACGGTGAGCAGAGTGTGTCGAATGATGTTGGATGGAGTCTTCATGACGAACCTCTTGAACACGGTGAGCGGCTTAGCGGAGTTGAAGGAGTCGTGGCAGGCCGAGTTCGCGCAGCCAGTCAATTGCGAGGGACATCTGCGGCGACGGGAGGTACATCGTTGCGTGCGGGACCGGGTCGGGTCCGTGAAGCACGACGACGGGGCGCGGCGAGAGTGCGAGCGAGATCGTCGAGAGCTGCGCGCGGTTTTGTAAGAAGTGCATTCGACCCTCGATCTGGTCGATCTGCGCGGAGATGCGCTCGAGTTCGCGCTCGACGTTGAGCATCTCGGTGATGTTGTTCGCGCGCGTGAGAAATTCCTGAAGCCGATGTTGCACCGACCGCAAGTTGGTCAGCTGCACTTCGAGATCGTGGAATTGCTCGGAGACGTCTTCGGCCTGCACGCTGCGACTCTGCACGTCGCCAAGCCGTTCGAGCGACGCGAACACGTCGCGAAACCTGGGCGACGGAATGCGCAGTTGCACGCTGTTGTCCGTGCGTTGCGCGAGAAAGCCGCCCGCTTCGATCGCCACGGCGACGGCGCGATCGATCGACGCCGTGACCTGGTCGACCATCAGCGCCATCGACGCCGTGTAGATCAACATCCGTTGCGTGCTGGTGTCCGGCGTGCGTGCTGGTTCACGACTGGCCTGCGAATTCGAAGTCGTCGCCGGCGGCGTTGTCGTCGCACGCTGCGTGACGACGCCGGTCATCGTGCGCGCGGCAGCGCTTGGGGCTTGCGGGCTTGGAAACGACGCCGTGACGCCGGAGCCGGTGGGCATCGCGGCCGAAGGCGATTCGTCGACGCGCGACCGGGACGACGTCGAATCCGCCTCGGCGCCGTAGTCCCCACCGCTCCCGCCCGACACGCTTGCGACGGTGACCGCGGAAGCGCCGCCGTACGAAGTGCCGCGGTACGGACGCGCGGACTGGCTGCCCGCGCCACACCCCGCGACGGCGGCAACGCCCGCGAGAACGAATGCGAACGCGCGAAGCCGCCCGCTCTTCGATCGATGTGCAAACTCCATGGAATCGCTCCCTGGACGCACGTGATCGCGACGCAACCCTCACGGGTGCGACGCCGGCGTCCGCTCGGGAGAACGACGAACGGAGTGGGAACTTACACGCGGACCGCGACGCGGGAGAGGGCTACGGGCCCATCTCGGCGCGCGTGCGCTTGCGGCGCCGACGTGCGGCTTCCGAAGACTTCTTCCGGCGCTTGATCGACGGCTTCATGTAGTGACGGCGTCGCTTCAGCTCACGCAGCACACCCTCGGCCGCCATCTTGCGCTTGAGATTCTTGATCGCGCGCTCGATTCCCTTGTCGCCGACGACGACTTCGAGAGGCTTGCAAACCACGGCTTCGCCGGGTGCGATGGTGGGCGAAAGATTCGTGTTGGCGACGGTCATCGGAAAGCTCGTACCTCTCGGCGTCGGGTCGAGGGACCCTGCGGGGGCGCGGACTATGCCAAAGCGGGGTCGGGGGCGCAAGCGGCCCGTTGCGTGGCTACGCGGCGGGCGGTTGTGTGACGGTTCGGGCGGCGTCCAAGAGCGCGTCGCGGACGGGCGAGCGGTACTGTTCCGTGGTTCGCACGAGCGTGTTGGCCGCGAGCTCTACTTCGGATGCTTGCAACGCCTCGGTCGGCAGCTCGGTTCGCAAGACGACGTCGCCATCGTCATCGAGGGCGAATTTCACCATCGAGAGGTTCTTGTTCACGGCCAGAAGGCGGCCGAGAAACCCTGTCGGAAACTTCCCGGCGCCCCACGGCTGGATGCTGGCGGGCTCGAAAAACGGCAGAACGGACATGTACAGCCACGGCCCGGCGTGCCGCACCACGAGCCGAATCTCGCCCGCGCCGCCGTTGATCTTGCAGCGCCAGGTCTTGTTTTCCAGGACCCGGGGCTCGTAGCCGAGGCGTTTCAAGATCTTCGGAATGTCGGTCTCGGCAATCGCAGTCACACGCGCATCCCACCAAAGGTCGGGCGTCGGCGTCAAGCGTGGTCGGCGTCCAAGGGATCGGCATACTCCGAGGCAAGCCGTTCCACGTCGCGCCGCAATTCGCCGTGAACGAGCAACTTTCGCAAAACCAGCTGAAAGCCAGGGTCGCCGAGCACCGCGAGCGGCGGTCGTCCGCGCGACGACTTGCGCGGTGGCGGGTTCTTCTGCACGGCGGCCATCGCGGCGCAGTGGGCTTTGGTCGCAAAGCGCTCGCCTTTCTCCCACCCGCGAACGAGCGCCACGTCGAGATCCAGCGCCTCGGCGAGATCGCGTTGGGTCATTCCCAGACCCTGGCGTAGGGCCTTGATGTCGTCGGCATCCACGTTCGAACGCTACCACGGCCGCGCCGCTGGCGACGCGGACGCGTAGCGACTACCATCAAACCATCCCATGCCGATTCGCATGCAGCTCGCGATCGTTGCGCTGGTCGCCTGCGGCTGGGGCCTGAGCAACATGAGCGATGTGCGACCCGTCCTGGCGCAGTCGGGACGCGGCGATCGCGGAAATCTCGCGGCGCTCGAGGGAGCCGTGGCGCGAAATCACGACGACCTCATCGCGGCGCGCGAACTGGCAGAACTCTACGTCGACCGCGGCCAGTTTCGATTGGTCATCGCGACGGTGGACCGCATGACCCACGCCGTTCAAGAAGACGGTCGCGTGGCGCTGCACTACGCGCGCGCGCTCGAGGAAATCGGAGACGTTCGGGCGGCGTCGTCGCACGTCATCGGGGCACTCAATCGTTGCGCGACGCTTCCGCCGGATCTTGCGCCAGGGGGCGGCTGCGACGTTCGAACGCAAACGCAGCTCACGATCGAAGCCTCGGCGATCGACCGGATGATCTCGTGGAACGTGACGCCGCTCTCCGACCCCAATCGCGCTGCGCTCGCGCGCGACATTTCCGTTCGCCCGATCACGATGCGCGCCGGCGTGCCGTAGTCACCGTCCGTGTCCGAGCCGCGAACGATTCTGCACGTCGACATGGATGCCTTCTACGCGTCCGTCGAGCAGCTCGACAATCCGGCGTTGCGCGGGAAGCCGGTGATCGTCGGCGGACCGTCCCGTCGCGGTGTGGTCACCGCGGCGTCGTACGAAGTGCGGCCGTTCGGCGTGCGCTCGGCGATGCCCATGGCCGAAGCGCTGCGCTTGTGTCCGCACGCGATCGTCGTTCCCGGTCGCGGCGAGCGCTACGCGGAGATCAGTCACAGCGTGTTCGAGATTTTTCGACGGTACACACCACTGGTCGAAGGCCTGTCGCTCGACGAGGCGTTTCTGGACGTCACGGCAAGTCGGGGATTGTTCGGCGACGGTGAAACGATCGCGCGCTCGATCAAGAACGCGATTCGCAACGAACTCGGGCTGACCGCATCCGCGGGCGTCGCACCCGCGAAGTTCATCGCGAAGATCGCGAGCGACTTGCGAAAGCCCGACGGCCTGGTGGTCGTACGGCCTGACGAAGTGCGGGAGTTTCTGCGCCCGCTCGCGATCGAGCGCATGTGGGGCATTGGTGCCAAGACTGCGCCGAAACTTCGCGCCGCCGGGTTTGCCACGTTCGGCGATCTCGCGGCCTCCGACGAACGCACGCTCGAGCGCACGCTGGGTCGCTGGGGGACACAAGTTGCCGCGCTCGCTCGCGGCGAGGACTCGCGGGACGTCGTGGCCAACCGTGCGCCCAAGTCCATCGGAGCGGAAGAAACGTTCGAGCACGACCTCACGCGACGCGAGGATCTCGAACACGCACTGCTCGGGCAGACCACGCGGATTGCGCAGCGCATGGTGCACGAGGGCTATCTTGGAAGCACCGTCGTCGTGAAAGTGAAGTACGCGGACTTCACGGTTGCGTCGCGACGAGTGCAGTTGTCCGAGCCCGTCGCGGACACCGACACGATCTTCGGAGCAGCGCGGGAGCTGCTGGACCGGTTCGATCTCGCCGGCGCACGCGTGCGACTCACGGGCGTCTCGATGACGGATCTGGCGCGAAGTCGCACGCAGACGGCACTGTTTCCCGATCCCCGGATCGAGAAGCGCGACAAGCTCGAGCGGCTCACCGCAGCGCTGAACGATCGGTACGGAGACGGGGCCGTGCAGCGGGCGGCGTTGGTGGAGAAGGGGAGGCGTCAGTAGTTGAACGCCGTAGTCTCGACGATGGCACGCAGCTGGGTCTGGTGCAGGCCCATGTAGTTCTGGGGAACCGAGTAGCCAAAGACGAATCCGTGGCCGTTGCGAATGAACGCGCACGAACGGCGCCAGTAGCGGGTGCCGGTCGTCTGCGCGATCCACGTGCCGGTCATCTCGATCCCAACGGTCCCGTTGCATGGCGCGCGCTGGTAGCTCAGGCGCTGAAAGAGATTCAGCCGGCTCGCCGCGCCGGTGTGAACGCCTGAGGCGAACACGTCGACGTTGAACGAGCTGGGCACCGGCACCGCGACGAACGAGAACGCCTCGTCGGTGCCGTCCGGAAGGGAGCGAGAGATGATCAACGTGTCCGCGCCCTGCGGGTGCGAATTGAACGACATCGGGTAGCGCACGGTGATGAGCCCGTTGGGCGTCATCATTTGCTGAACCATCGGCTCCATGCCGCCCGCGTACGGATTCTGCGGGTACTGCGGCACCGGCTGCGCGTAGCCAGGGTACTGCTGCGGGTATTGCGGGACCTGCTGCGGATACTGTTGCGGGTATTGCTGCGGGTACTGCTGCGGATACTGCACCGGTGCGCCGCCGTACTGCGTGCGAACGTAGTTGCCCGCGGACGGGTCGCCCTGCGGCGCGCCCGCCGGGCGATCGAAAACGCCCGCGGGGTCCGGGACGATCGAGCGAACGGGACTGCTGGCGCGCTGCTCGCACGCGGTCAGAGCAAACAAGAAGGTGAGGGCACTGCCGGTGGCAACGACGGAGAAACGCATGGCCGGAATTCTACGCGCGAACGGGGACGTTTGTCCCCTGCGTTGAACGCGGGAAATCCTCCTCCGTCGCGGACGACGCATGCGCCCAGAATGCCGAGACTTCTTCGATCGAATGGCACCGCGAGGCGGGCGGCAGTGCCGCGAGCAACGAGCGACCGTACCCGCGCTTTACCAGCCGCCGGTCCAGAATTGCCACGATTCCGACGTCCCTTCGCGTTCGGATCAAGCGACCGAAGCCCTGCTTGAGCGCGAGGGCGGCACTCGGGAGCTGGTATTCCGCGAACGGCGAGCGTCCCGCGTCGGTGAGTCGTTGGATGCGCGATGCGACAACGGGATCGTCGGGCGAGTCGAACGGGAGCTTGTCCATGATGACCAGACGCAACGCGTGTCCGGGAACATCGACGCCCTCCCAAAAACTCGACGTTGCGATGAGCACCGCGTCGTGCGCCTCGCGAAAGCGCTGCAGCAGCACGTTTTTCGGCGCCTCGCCTTGCACAAACGTCTCGTACGGCCAGCGACCGCGCAGTTCTTCGGCGAACGCGCGCATCGCGCGGACGCTGGTGCACAACAGAAACGCGCCGCCGCCCGTGACGTCGACGAGTGCGCGAACCTCGCGAGCCGCGGCGGCGAGAAACTCGGGATCGCGCGGTTCGGGAAGCGTCGCGGAAACGTACAGAGCAGCTTGCGTCGGGAAGTCGAACGGCGATGCGAGCTGGAGCGAGTCGGCATCCTCGGGAACTCCGAGTCTGCCGCGGATGAACTGAAACCCACGCTCGCCCGATGTCGCCAGCGTCGCGCTCGTCAGGACGACCGCCTTGGTCCGACTCCACAGTTGCGCCTTGAGCATCTCGCCAATCTCGACCGGCGCAGCGGCGACGGCACCGCCGCCGCGAGCATCGACGTCCGTGTACGCGACGAACGCCTGCGGCATCGGATTCGCGATCCGGTCGAGGGCTTCGCACGTCGTGTCCGCACGTCGCGTGACGGACAACAACGCGTCGCCAAGTGTCACGAACTCGCGGGCCTGGTCGCACAGTTCCGTCAGCGCCGAACGCAACGAGCGCATCGCGCGGCCGAGGTCGCCCTCGAGCGACTCGGGGCGCAGAAACGTTCGCGATGATTCCGCGCGCGGGCGGGGCAGCGTGCGAAACATGCTGTCGGATGCGTCGGCGAGAGTCGCGAGCACACGGGTCAGCGTCAACGCGCGCGACGGGTCCTTGAGCAATCCGGCATGGTCGAAGGCGCGCGTCGCGTCGCGGGCGAGGCCGTCGATTCGCGCGCGCGTGACGCGAACGCCGAAGAACTCTGTTGCGATGTCTTCCAGTGCGTGCGCTTCGTCGAAGATCACGGCGTCGTAGTCGGGCAGCGCCTGGCCACCTGGATTCTGTCGCAATGCGAGGTCGGCGAAGAACAGGTGGTGGTTGGTGACGATGATCTTAGACGCCTCGGCCTTGCGACGCATGCGCGTGACGAAACATCGGTCGAAGAACTGGCAGCGTTGCCCGATGCGTGTTTCCGACGAACTGGTGACGTCGCGCCACACGGGCGCATCGTCCGAGACGTCCGCGAGGTCGGCGCGGTCGCCACTGTCGGTGTGGTCGACCCAATCGAGCACGCGCGTGAGCGCGCCATCCGCACGGACCTTGCCCGTCGCCGCGGCACGGCGATGATCGTCCAGGCGTCGAAGGCAGACGTAGTTCGACAGGCCTTTCACCAGCGTCGCGTCTGCCGGAAGCCCGAGTCGCGCCAGCGTCGGCAGGTCGCGCTGCATGATCTGCTCGCCGAGCGCTTTCGTGGCGGTCGAGATCACGACGCGCAGTCCCGAACGAACGGCGGGAACGAGATACGCGAGCGACTTGCCCGTCCCCGTGCCGGCTTCGACCAGTAGCGGTGTTCCGTGCGCGAGCGCGGCGTCCACGGCATGCGCCATCTCGAGTTGCTGCGGGCGAGACTCGTACCCGTCGAACGTGCGGCTGAGCGCGCCGCCGTCTCCCAAGATATCCGCGAGCGACACGGGACTCTCTGTAACACGGCGGGGAGAGGAGTGTGGGTGGAGAGGGCGTGAGAGTGAGAGGGGCGTCGAGCACGAGCACGAGCACAAGCACGGATGCGGCGCGAGAGTGGCGCCCGCGGGTTGCCGCAGACGGCGGGCCCGCATGTTCGTTCCACGCGTCTTCAGCTATGGTCCACGCGAAATGCGCACGGTCCGCTCGCTGATTGTCGGCCTCGTTCTCGCACCCTCGCTGCTCGCGACGTGCACGTGTTCGCGACCCACTCCGCCGATCACCGATGCGGCGACACGCACCGAGCGCACGCTTCCGCCGCCCGCGCGACCGGTGGACGTTCTCGCGGAGGCTCATTTTGGTCATCCGCGATCGACCGTCGAGCGACTCGGCCGCTTGGTGGGAATGCGCGTGCCGCTCGATCTCGGGCTCGCGCTCGGGCTCGGTGTTGACTCGAGTGTGCTCTCGGCTGGCGACACTCATCGACCCATCGATGTGATCGTGACGGGTACGGCCGAGCGTCAAGACATGCTGCTCGTGTTCACGCCGGCGTCGAATAGCCAGCTCCGCCCGACGCTGAGCGGTCGCTTTCGGTTCACACCGGTCGCCGGACTGGGCGAACGGCTCGATCCGCGCGACGCGCATCGCGATCAGCGACTGCACTGCGCCGTGGTTTCGGTGACCGGGACGATCGACCGCCGAATCGTGTGCACCGAGCGCGCGGAGGCACTGACCCACGCGGGGCGTTGGGCGGCGTTTCGATCGGCCGAACGTGCGGATGACACGCACGACATGACGTTCGAGACGGATCCCGCGACGACGCGACGCGTGATGTTGCCGCAGCTACGACACGCGCTCGACGATTTCACGCGATCGGCGTCCACCGAGGCCTCGCGCGAGCGCAGGCAGCACGATCGTCCACCGGACTTCGGTGATCCCGAGGCTGTGATTGGCATCGTGCAGGAACTCGCGCGCGACCTGGAGACCAACAGCGGAGATCTCCGCGGGATTCGGGGTACGGCCACGGTCGAGACCGGCCGCGTGGTGGTGGACATGGATCTCGCGGTGGATCCCGAGGGTCGCTCGTCGGTCGCGCGCGACGCACGCGGACGGCTGCGCGCAGGCAACGACACGTCGATCGCCGCGCGAATTCCCACCGACGCGTTCATGTCCGCCGTGTCGAACACCGATCCCGCGGCGCGCGTGTCGACGTTGCATGGCTTCGCGGACGGCCTGGTGCGCGTGCTTGGTGCACGCCTCGCGAACCCCGAGGTCGTGCAAAACGATCTGCACGAACTGTTTGCGCACGCAGGCTCCGGCGCCGCGATCGGTGCCGTTCGGCAGGAGGGCGGGGGATTCGAAACGTACGGTGTGCTGTCGCAAACGGACGGCGGCGTCGCAGCGCGAGCCACCCTTGCGCGGATCGCGCGATCACCGTGGCTGCGCGCGCTGCAGTTCGGCACGTCACGACCGATCGTTACGTTCCAGAACCAACAACTCGTACTGCGACTGAGCGAGCCGCCGCGACCGCGATTGCCAGGCGGCATCACGCCTCCCCAAGATCCGCCGACCGTCGCGCTGGTCACGGTCGACCGCGACGCTCTAGTGTTCGTGTCGGGACGCGATCCCGTGCACGCGTTCGCGGCCGTGTCCGCGCGATCGTCGGGTCCGTCGCCGAGCGTGTTCCAAGCAGCCGCGCAGGCGCCGCTCGTGTTCGCGGTGGACCTCGCGCGCCTTGCATCGAGCCACGCGACCGAGGCGGCGCCCGTGCAGATCACATACAGCGCAGCACGCGAGGGCGCCGACGTGCGCGCGCGCGTGCGCGTGGTCGCGAGCGGTGCGGCGCTGTCGGCAATCCGTGCGCTCATGGAAGAGCCATCCGGGAGTTAACTATTTAACTATTTAACTTTTGGGCGACCGCAATCGGGGACGCGATGCGCGTCGGAAGATGGAACAGGGAGGGCGGGGAGGGCGGGAGGAGCGCCGGCACAAACCGGCAGGAGGAAGTAGGTGAGCTTGAGGAAGAGACATCAACGAATCAAGCAAGTCCTACCCCGGGA